>JAEIGA010003019.1_pt1 | contig 26504 bp, 13 predicted proteins | sample 9270691 | NCBI WGS metagenome assembly JAEIGA01 (sample SAMN17057246, study PRJNA624740) | gut metagenome | biome: biome; isolation source: fecal sample | host: Bos grunniens | place: China: Xizang | collected 2019 | reverse complement strand
TTATCGTACCTCCTTTATTATTATATGATTACTTTTCGGTAAATACCAGATTAGAAAGAAATCAAAGATAAAGATTCAGATATCACTTTGTATATATACTTTGCCAGTCACACTTATCTACTGAGAAAACAAGGCATTTCTCACTTTGTGTCGTGGAAAAAACTGATGTCATCATTTATCTTTGTGATGAAAGGAGGACTCCATATGGATCAAAGAACAATAGGCGCATTCTTGAAAGCACTTCGCAAAGAGAAAGGGATTACCCAGGAACAGATGGGTGAAGAGCTGGGGGTATCAGGCAGGACCATATCCCGATGGGAGACCGGGAGCAATATGCCGGATATCAGTTTGTTAGTAGAGATAGCTAAGTTCTTCAACGTCAGTATCCCTGAAATCATCAAAGGTGAAAAGAAAAGTGAGGATATGAACGAAGAGGCTAAAGAAGTTGCGGAAACTATGTCCGATTATGCAAAAGCAGAAAAAGAGCAATTAGTTAAGAGTATACGGAATCTCAGTATAATCGGTCTTGTAGCATTCATAGTATACATGGTGCTTGGGAAAACCAGCGCTTATGATAACAACAACTTGTTTCATTATTTCTATAAACTCAGTGAAGCATTAATCTATGTTACGGTGGTGATGTTTCCTTTGTATACTACAGGATTGTTAAACAGGCTCAGATATAAAAATATATATCTTAAATTTAACAACATCCCACGACCTGTTCTAAAAGCTATAGTGTTTATTGTAATTCTTATAGCGGTAGCAGCAATAAGAATTCTTATATCAAAGGTATTCGGATAATTCTATGTGATTATTGTTTGAGTCACTATCTGACCCACCCGGAAAGCCGGCGATGCGCATCGTTATGAGCACTTAGCGCGCGTCTTCCAGCGCGCTTACGTGCGATGCATGCACGACACTTGGCGAAGTCTTTTCGAGCCTTAGTGTCGGGTTATTTCCTCCCTTCTTCGGGGCTTTCCGGCCAAAAATCGAATTCGATTCCCCTGGGAGTCACTTCCTATTCGAGCTGATCACTTCGGTGATCAGTTCTTTTTTTATCCCTCAAAGATATACTGCTTGCCATTAACCATTTCGGTAAATGACAAATTTACAAAATTAGATATAATGTAATAGGAATGAAGTATAGTCCTAATATGCAAAAACAAAAAGCATTTTAAGGAGAACATGATGAAAACCACCTGGATTAAAAAAGTATTATCAGTAGTTCTTGCAGGCACGATGGTGATCTGCCTTGCAGCGGCGGCTGGTGTGCCGACTGCAGTTTACGCTGAAGAGTCGGAAGGCAGCGGCAAGTATGTAAGCGACGTCTATATCGCGTACGGAAAGACTGAAGCGGCCGCGACAAAGTGGCTGACTGACAACGGCTGGGAGCCCGTCAAGGGCGACTTCAACGCCGGCAAGGTTTCAAAATTCGACGATGATGTTGCCGCTGTGATGGGCATCAAGCGCACGGATGACAAATATGGGGCCGTCACGGATATGGCAGTCATGAACATGAAGGGCGGATACAGTTTCCCTGCGTATGAAAAGCTTCTTGAGAAGAAAAAGGCGGATATCGATGAATTTATTAACACGTTTCTGCCAGTTCTTAATGAATACCGCGCCAATTATAACGGCAAGGGCAGTGCTGTTGGCAAAAAGCGCGCTGAGCTCGCCCATGAGATGCTAAACAAATTTTATGATGGCAAAAAAGGTGAGCCTTATGCGACGTCGAGCGATACCGGGAAAAAACTTGGAGATCTTTTCCTTGACCCGATCAAGCAGGAAGGCAACGCGAAGGGCGCTGACATGGAGCAGATCATCATGGAGAGCAGCGGCGCTGCCGTTATTGCGATCGAAACCTCTCTTTCAATGGCAACAGATCTTTCGGAGGAGTCGTGGTTGGATAGAGCCGCGGGATTGACCGGAGATGAGTTGTCTGAGAATCTGGAGAAATATGTCCCTGCGGCAGCCGGACAGGACGTAGCTGAATCAGCGGTCGCACAGTTCCTGGCCCAGCGCTTTGGCGACGCTGCGAATGCCATGGCTATGCAGTGGGACAGCATTCACGAGGAAATGCTCTGGTATGAGGTCTACAACGATGAAAACGGTCTGTGGCCGGAAGACGGGGAGTCGGAGGAAGATAACGGAACACGTATCAAGGAGTTCTTCGACGCTCTGGAAGAGAATAATCCGGAGGCATTTGATGCTGATTACAATCGCTACTTTTCCGTGGCAACACTTTATAATGGGATGTATGACACGCCTTATGAAGGGGAATGGGGTGAGACGCTCGGCGATCTCTTCAATCCTGCAGACGGAACAAATTACGGCAAAAATGAAGACAACTTTCTGCCGATGGCGGCCGTCCTTTCGGATGGACAGAACGAGGCGCTGAAACTTATGCCACTCTCTTCCATGATCATGCTCGGCTTCCAGAACGAGGAGAGCATCGAAAAAGTCATGCCGAACGTGGATGAGATGCTGGGCGATGCCAAAGAGATCTCGGTCTACAGCGGCATCAACCGTGGTATTTTCCGTGGTGGTGTGGCCCTTACAAGTAAGGCGCTGATGGAGGCAGGCCAAGGGTATGATCCGTACAATGATCTCTGGAGCTTTTCAGGAATCTATAACATCACCTGCTATAGCGCGGCGATTGCCAGTGTACCTCTGTTGGCGGGCGGCATCGCGATGATCGTTATGAACCGTCCGTCTGCGGCAATGCTCAACAGAATCGGTTGGCTGGAAGGAGCTGTCAAAATCTATGCAGATTCCGTCCAGCATGAGATTGAGTATGTTGTTGAGATTGCCGATTATACCAGCGCTAATAGAGCCTATATATCAGAGGCGGCAGTCATGGAGGAGCTGACGAAAGATCTAGAAAAGCTCAACAGATATAATAATGAACTGACTGAACTGGAGTCAAATGTTGCGGCCTTGAAGCCTATGAACATGGCCGGACGTGTTTTGACCGGTATCGGCGGCGCGATCCTGATCGGCGCAGCCTTCATGAAGGGTTATCAGATGTACCGATATTACAATAAGACCTTCACGCAGATTCCGACAATGATCGTCGATGAGGCTGACATCGTTACCTACACCAAGGATAAGGACGGCAAGGATGTCAAAAACATCAACTTCGATCAGTATGTCTACTATCAGGCGGTGCGTTGCAACAGACAGGAGATCGATAAAATCAGCGACTGGCAGGACGGCGTTGAAAAGTATCCGGAGTGGGGGTGCGGCGATGTCGCGGACTTAAACGGAGACTTTGGACAGGAATGGGTGGCTCTGTACACTGTAAAGACGCCGTCAAAAGGTGATCCGATCCTGGCCGATTCGCTGACGCTCCAGTACGGCAGCAAGAATATGCCGTCCGGCTGCTCGAAGGGCCTGCACTTATTCACCTACACGAATGCAGTTGATCTGGGCGATACGGCCTGGTCGTTTAACAACAAAAAGAACGGCGTCTATTTCTTCTGGGCTGAAGATACAAACGCTTTTGCGACAGAAACGGCATCTGCCTTCTCCGGCGGACAGCTGACGCTGGCCGGTATCGGAGGCCTGATCCTCGGTATCGCGGGTGCGACACTGGTGCTTGGCAGAAAGCGCAGAGAAGGTGAAACCGAAGCGGTATAAGAAGAAACACATATTTATATAAACAATAAGCGCGCTCTTTCTGAGCGCGCTTATTTGTTGTGCATACACGACACCATGCTTTTATTCAGTTAATCCGTCTGCGTCAGTACGCCGAATTTGGACGTTGCGCTGTAATAGCCCGCATTGGACAGGGCCGCATTTGAGCGAATCTGATACTCGGGCAATGCGCCGTTAAAGGGAGCGTGGTCGACATACATGATGACCCGCTTGTCCCCCGTATGGCGTTTGGAATTGCCCCGCATGGGCCTCTGACCGTAGTTGAGACTCATGACCTCTCCATTCGACGAATCGATCTTATAGTTCTCAGGCGATCCTGAGATGCCGAGTACATACTCCCAGCTGGGATCCCTGTAGGCTTCCAGATCAAAATTCTTCATGCCGTGGAGAGTCTCTCCGAAGACTTCCGCGAGTTCTTTGGCACCCGCGTGCTTCGGGGAGATAGCCCCGTAGCCGAATGCGATGCTGCGGATCGGCGTGATTTCCTTCGACGCGTCGTTTTCATAGGCGAACCGGCTCCGTCCTCCGTAGTACAGATACAGCCCCTGACCGCCGCCCTCATTGAGAGACAGGGTCTCCGCTCCTATTTTCAGATTGTGTTTGATCAGCTTGTACTGAATCTGATCGGGTTTGACCACAGTGGTTATCTTGCCGCTCTTTTTGGTCTCCGAGATCTTATATCCATCGATCTTCACCGTATCCGGCGGATCCTCTCCCGCGTACAGGAAGAGGTCGCGCACAGCGTACTCGCTGTTGGCAGTTCTCCTGTAACCGATGGCGATCCATTTATCCGAATAAGAATTGTAATTACAGTTCACATCGGTGGCCGCGTTCGCATTTGTTGTTCCGATCAGATCAGCGTAGGCTTCCTTCTTGTTGTTGCCGATTCCGAGGTAAATATGCTCGATATAAGGCAAATCCGCCATGTCGTATTTTGTGTGGATATACTTGTACTCATCCGTGCGCATCCGCAGCATCGAATACTCCGGAAGCATGTTGTCGACCCTGTCGGATTCAGAGCAGCTGAAGCTCGTATTGTAACCGTTTATGAAGGCCTCGTCGCTCAGGTCGATCTCCGTGATCGGCGCGGAGAAAGGTGCCGTGGCACTGTTTGTGGAATAATACAGATAGTATTCTCCCTCTTTCGACTTAATCGGACCTCCGGCGAGCACACATTTGACATGGCCAACCGTCAGCACCGACGAAGCGGAATCATTGTAGTATTTCATCAGCGCATATGTCGGAAAGACCGACTGTGTAGTCGTCTTGGTCGTCCCGTCTTCCTTGGTCTCAGTTACCGTCGCCTCCTCTTCGGAATAGTTGGTACGGACAACGCCGATGTACGCGTAATCGCGCGTCTTCTCCTTGTCATCGGGCAAATGGGATGGAGCATACACGCTTCCGGAGAACGGGTTCTTCTTATACTGCGCGTGCGACCAGCGCAGTTCGGCAGAGTCGTTCCCGTACACCCACTCGTCATCGGACGGATTTGAGCCCGATATATCGCGTCTGTACCGCTCATACCACGGTTTTGTATCTGACAGGTCGACGGGAAGGATCTCGTCAAACTCTGTCACCAGCGGGGTCGCGGAAATATCAGGGAATGATGCGGCAAGGTTTGCCCAGTTCTCAGTTGCTTTGCCATAAAGGTTGCTGATCGCCTCCTCCGGTGTCTTGCCTGTGCCGCAAAAGATACCCGCGACATAGTGCTTTTTCTGATATTTGTTGAAATTGCCGCCGCTCTCCTTCTCTCTTCCGCCCGCATCTGTCTTCATAAACATGTACAGATACTCCGAGCCGAGATTCGTGGTGTCTAGCGCCAGATTCATCGGATGATCATAGTCTCCCGGCGTGCGCAGATCGCACAGCGGCACATAGCCGTCGATTTGGCCGGGGTTCTCGGATGAGACAAACTTAAGGTCATCCCGCCCGATCGGTTTCCTCCCCGCGGTCGGTCCGGATGTGAGCAGGTAGTGAGAGAGGATCTCTGTATCACCCCCGCTGAGCCAGGGTATGGAAGACCTCTGTTTGGCATCGTAGTTCGGATACCAGCTGGTCGGCATATTGGTATAACCGAAATATCCGTAGCAGATACCGGGCTGCGTGACAGGATTGCCCTGAATGCTGACGTTCGAGCACTGCATCGTTCCTGCAGGTGTCCTGAGTCCGGTAAAGCGCAGCGAGTGTGTCGTCTCCGTATACGGCGAAATCAATCCGGAGATTCCGGTGACCGCCCGATACGGATTGTATGTGTAGGACACTCCGAAATACATGGTCGACTGACGGCTCTCCTTGTTTCGAACTCTGTCGAGTGTACTGTGATCGTTCGTCGCTCCGTCGCTGAAGTTGCCGGCATAACCGTATGACATGTAATGGTAGAGATCATACGTCCAGTCAATTCCCATGGCGCCGCCCTCTTTATCAAACCACATGGCTATCGGATTCATTTTGGCAGCCTTGTCAGACATCATCTTCTTCGGTGTGTCTCCGTCGCTGATCAGCTCAAAGCCGTTCGCAGCGGCAAACCTCTGCATGAACTGCCGGTGCGTGCCGTAGCGGTTGTCACCGGTCGTATCGGAGGCGGCCATAAAGTATGAGAAACCTGAGACGTAAGGGGCCTTGCTGTCTTTATCCGGCGCTTTGTACTCGGTTTCCGGCCAGTAGTAAATATACAGGCCTCCCTCCTCGGGATCATCCTGCCTGACCGCTACAGACTCTCTTTCTGTCAAATACTCATAGGTCCCGATATTGAAGAAAAGATTGTCGCTCCATTTGTGCTTGAAATCCACGGCATTGCCGCCGGAGAACAGGCAGACTGGCTCCGCACCGCTTCCAAGCTTAAGACGCTCGGTCTCAACGGAGATCTTTTTGATCGGCGTGCCGGCTGTCTTGCTGGTTGTCGCGTAGAGCGACATACCGTCCGGTGTCATTCCGTTCTCGGGGAGGCCCATACGCGCGTAGGACGCGTCTCCGTACGCGATCGGATCAGTTCCCATTGTGCTGATTCTCAGATCGGTCAGCGCGCCGGACCGGGATCCCATCTGATAGCCGAGGAAGGTGTATCCGTCGTACGGTGTCAGATTGACATCGATGATATCCGAGAAGCTGTCCTTCTTAAGGGAATTGATTGCCTCCTCCTTCTTAGACGCGTGGGCAAGGCGGACGCGCGTGACATACTGATCGCTCTCTTTCGTCTCGTGGGAAGTCTCTTCCTGCTCGGGTTCTTCCGTACTCGGGCTCTTAATCAGGAACATAAACAGAGGCGTACCGACTTTCTCGTGGATCTCGATTGAGTTGATATCGGCCGCGTTGCTGCCGCCTACCAGAGTCACTGCTTTAGTCCCTTTCGGAGCATTGTAATCTTCCTGCTGTGTCTTGATGATGCTCTGTCCCGGTATTACTTCGATCGCTTTACCACAGGCCGGTGCTTTCGTGGTATAGAGCGCGATCCATCGGTCATTCCTACCTTGATATGCACCGAGATCCGATACGTCGGAGCGCATATAGCTGTTGAAGTACAGATTCAGAAACTGTGCCTTTTCCTCGTCCCCGCCGCCCGTCACTCCGAGCACTCCGCTATACTCTACCGACTGTTCTTTCTTCGTGGACCTGGATATAATGTCGTACATAGTCTCCGGTGTGGCATTGCTCGTTACAGCATCATACCGCACCTGATAGTTGCCGGTTGAGTTCCTGCGAACGTGGAATAAGATATCGGGGATCTTCGAGTAATCCGCTTTCTCAGGTTCATCGAAAACACCGCACATATCCAGTATGATATACACCATATAGGCCAGTGAGGCGATCAGCACGATGATACTGAGGACAAAGCACACGCAGCACAATGTCCCCAAGATGGCCCATCCGACCGCCAGAGCCGCCATGCCAGTCGTAAAGGCGATCGTCGCCATCGCATACCAGGCCATACCGACAGCCCATAGAGACACGCCCATACACGCCTGTACGATCATAAACGTGCCGCTGAGGGCAAGCAGAGAAATATCAATGATCTCCAGAGCCATCGTCAGATCGGAGGCCGCTTTGCGGGCAGCGTCATTCGTCGAATTGATCAGCTCCTCGCTGGCATTTTCCGCCTCGATCTTATCGCTCGTCTCAGCCACTTTCTTGTTGTACAGCGACTGATCGACATTCTCCCACAGATAGATCTTCCCTTCCGTGAAGCCGTACTGTTTCAGCTCTGTCGCGACCTTCTTCAGCGTTTCCTTCCTCTCACTCTCATAATTCTCGATCTGATACATGCTCTTGGCCAGAATACTGAGTCCGCACAGATTCACCGTCTCGCGCTGCGCGACGGTCATCGATGCCATGATCGGATAGACCGCCTCCGGGTGCACGCCGATATTCTCGTCGGAGGCCAGCTCCAGGAAATAGTCAGCCAGCGAAAGATCTTTACTGTAGGCGTATCCGTCGAGCAGATCGTAAGTCAGCAGAGCGTTGACATACTCCGGGATCCTGCAGTTCGGGTTGGCCTCCAGTATTTCGTCGAAAGAGCTCTCCTCATCGTTTCCATCTTTCTTGGAGTATCCGAAAGTATCACCGTATTTCTCGCGTTTTTCCACCGCCTCATGATATGTGTCCGCGAAAGTCTGTACTTCCTGGATAAACGTGCGGGCGGGATCCTTATACCAGGTGTCATATTGGTTGCGCTCGGCTGAGTCGGCTTCCGCATACAGTTGAGCAATATCGCTCTCTTTAGAACGCTCCACCCAGGTCTTTCCGTCCTCCTCATAGTCCGTCGTGGCACCGCCCAGGGTGTTCAGCACCGCGCTGAAAATCTGAGAGTTGCCGCGCTGAATATATTTCTCAAAAAAGGCCACATCAGCCTCCTCGAGAATGAAAGTACCGAGAAGATTGGCCGTGTCGTTGTGAGCCTTGTCCTCATCGACATAGATCATATTGAGCGTGTCATATGCCGCCAGGGCATTCGGACTGCCCTGAGCGTATTTTTTGCGGAATTCGTTGACCAGGATCATAACACGGTTAGCCTGGTCGGCAAAATCACCGATATGCTCGTCCAGAAACTCCCCGTAGCTCATGTCGTTCCAATGAGAGTTCTTCATGTCCAAAAGCGTCATATCAGTGATGGCATCGCCCTTATCTTTCGTGGTCTTATACCCCAGGTACGCCTGAAGATCAGAATTGCTCGCCTCCTTGAGGTTTTCCGGGCAGAAAACATACCCCTCCGCCTCACAGTATTCCTTCGCCTGTTCCGAGGTCTCAGCGTAGAACATCTTCACTTCCTTGAGATACTGAACGTCAAGCTCTTTGTCCTTCTGCGTCTCAGCGGAAAGATAGCTGACTCCTCTTCCGGAGAATACGATGCAGACAATCAGAACTGCCGCCATGATGGCCGATAAAAGCTTTATCTTCTTCATGCCCGCTCTCCTTTCCGTCTCCTGCTGATGACAATACCGGCTGTGACCCCTCCAAGAGCAACCAGCACTCCTCCGATCATCAGGATAATACGCCCGGATGAGAAGGCCGATGCCGAAAGCCTGGTGGATACCGTCTCCTGCTTGTTCAGTTTCAGGTTTCCGTAATCTGAAACAAATACATTTTTCATCTGATACTCGCTCATCTTGTAGGAGCTGCTCGCGAGACTGACCTCACCGTTCAGGGTGCTGCGCAAGTGGATTTTGGATCCGTAGAACAACCCCTGATCATACATGTTCGCCCCGTGTGCCAGGACAAGATTGTCAAAGCTTCCGCTGCCATTGTTGCCTTTGATAATTGTCTTTCCCGCAAGGTCGATTGAGCTTGAGACATAGACGGCTCCGCCCTGGCCAGCACTGGCGTTGGATGTCAGCGTGCAGTCCTCCAGATACAGATAATTGTCATATTCATAGATGGCGCCGCCTTCCTGGCCGCACTTGTTGCCGGTAAACTCGCACTTCACAAATGATGTCTGGCTGTCCGTATCGATATAGACTGCGCCGCCGTCATCGGCCGAGCTGTTGTTCTGGAACTTGACTTTCTCGCAGTACAGGCTGCCTCTTTTCTGGTAGATGGCTCCCGCGTGATCATCATCAGACCAGCAGCTCTTGACGGTGCCTCCGATATACTCCACCGGACCGCCGTCCATGAAAATGGCTCCGCCCTCGTCCTGATTGGCTCTGCATCCGCTGAAATCAGTGTTGATGATCGTCATTGTTTTGCCCGACTCGGTATGGATGGCTCCGCCCATGTCGTTTGCCATACAAGCGCGGAAAGTACAGTCTTCAAGCTGCACTGTCCCGTCGTCCAGAACTGCGAGGCCGCCGCCGTTATTGTTGAATATCCGAGCTTTGTTGGACCAGCAGTTCGAGACCAGTGTACCCTTAAGGTTCACATTGCCGCCTTTACAGCGGATACCGCCTCCGACATCAGTCGTTCCTCCGTTATAGATGGCGCCTCCGGTCATGTTGACCGTTCCCTTGACATCAAGGATGCCGCCGCCGTTATCGCTGCGTCCTCCCTGGAGACTTCCTCCCGAGAAAGTCGAGCAGGTTTTCCTGGTGGGCATGCTGTCGACGATGTTCAGCACAGCTCCGGATCTGACATCGATTACCCCCCCGTCATCGACAGTTTTTTTCATAGACCGGATGATCGGGAACCCGTTCAGATCCAGTGTAATCTCATCGCCGCTGCCTATCACCAGACGGCTTGTTGTGATCCATGCGCTGTCCAGCCGGATCACGGCCCCTTTGCCCAGCTTTTTCGCAGCGTCCAAGGCAGCCGAGCACTTGTCATAGGTTCCCTTTACGACCAGTTCTCCGCTCGCATTGTACACGCCGACACTGGAATTACCGGTGTTTCCGAACGTAATATTCATATAGTCACTGCCGTATCTGGACGAAATGAATGGCCAGGAGCGGATCGTTACCTTACTGCTCTCGATCGCTTTCCCTGCATCATTGACCCACATCCTCGCTTTCAGTCCATAGTCGCGGAACGTGACTCCGCCGCCGAAATCCGGCCATGCCTCCAGAGAAATAGGGCTGGCCGCGCCTATGTCAAACGTATGGCTGAGTTTATCACCTTCATCGTCAATACTCGAACGCGGCGCTTCCCACAGATGCTTCTCCCCCGCCGAGTCAACCAGATACACGGGAACGGTGGAGCTGTTCCATCCTCCCGCCTCGTTGGTGCACTCAATCTCGATCTTGATTCTCTGTCTCAGATCCTCAGGCACATTGTCGTACACTTTGAAGACCGCTTTTACTGTATAGGAACTGTCGATATCATTCGTCAGTGTGAACTCAGGATCCTTGTAAGTCACTGTCTCATTGGAGGGATATTGATGATCCCCTTTATACATGCTTTTGGTAATGATTTTGGTGCGGTTTACTTCATAGTGATCAAAATCGCACCCGTCCGCAGGCTCAGCTTTCAGGACGACACTACCCGAGCGGTAAATACCGCCGCCTGTAACCGTCCCGTAGTCTTTCTGATGCTCGATGCGGACTTCATATTCGCCGTTCGTATATTTACCGTTTTTCAGACTGACCTTCTGCCCCGTAAACGAAGGCAGCGCGTCTCCGCCGACATTCTGATAAAAGATCTCTTTCCACTTTGCGCCGTAGTCGCTCAGATCAGGCACATCTTCCCTGCGGTTTAAGTCATAGCAGGCCTTGCCGCTTAACACTTCTTCAGCGGTGACCCACTCACCTCCGCTGTTGCCCCCGCTCCCGCGTATTACGGGACCTGACCACGCCAGCGCGCGGCACCAGTGAATGTCACCGGACTTGCCTGTGACAGCTCCTACGTCTTCATCTCCGCTGACCTGTCCGGCGTTGAAGCAGTACGAACAGGCTCCGTATCCCACGATACCGCCGACCCGGTCATCGCCCCGGACGGTTCCGTTATTGATACAGCAGAAAATTTTACTGCTGTCAACCCTCTCCCCGAGGATCCCGCCGATGTCATCATCATTGGCACTGTAGACTGAACCGGCGTTGTAGCACCCGAAGATTACCGCGTCACCTGTCGATTTACCGCAAATGCCGCCAACCCACTGGGCGTCATCACCGCCGGAGACCTTTCCGTAGTTGGCGCAGTACTCGATCTTGCCCCCGGCACTACAGCCGGAAATACCGCCCACGCGATTCCAGTCGCATTCGACCGTCGATTCATTGACACAGTAGCGGACAACCCCGCACTGATAGCCGCAGATACCTCCGCGGTCCGGGTCCTTATCTCCTGAATTGACACGCGCATTCTGCGTACAGTGCTCGATATACGCTTCGTAACCCAGACGTCCGCAGATACCGCCCTCATTGTCATCCGTCGCACGGGTCAGGCTCACTTCACTGTATACGTCGATGAGATGTCCTCGCTCCATATTGCCGACAACACCGCCAGTAAGAAAATCGCCCGAAACAGTTACTTTGATCGCGAAATTCGAAATGCTGCCGCCTGATACCTGTCCGAAGAATCCGTCCGCCTTGTCGGTTGTGGTGATGACAAGGCCGGTGATCGCGTGTCCTCCGCCGTTAAAACTACCCCTGAATGGCAGATATGATGAGCCAATCCGTTTCCACTCGATACCTGCGAGGTTGATGTCCCGTTTCAGAAGGATGGTCTTCCCGGTAAAGTCGCATACTTCATCGCGCACAAGCTGAGACAGCCCGGCGAGCTCAGCTGCCGAGTCGATCTCATAGACATATGCACTTGTGTCGGCATAATACCAGCCTGTTTCGGATGTTCCGTCCCAGATGTCATAGTCGGAAGCGTAACAATCATGGCGGGAAGCGCCCCACTCGGACATCGGTTCCGTGGTCGTCGTGTGCACAAAGCGGAAACGCTCATTGCTCCTGCGGTGTTCCGGGTAGATCTGAATAGGAGTTCCGTTTGAGGAAGTATCCCCTTTGACATCCATCGTGTATGTCTCATCGAGCTTGCTGCGGATAAGGTACGTGCCGTCACTGAGCGGGTCGAGCTTCCACAGCTGTTTGTCTTCTCCGGTATAAGCCGCCGCCTGAAGTTCTGCAGAGGGAGTTGCTTTGCCGCCTTTAACCTCGATTACCTTTGAGGTGCTGCGGCTTTGCAGATAATAGTAATTGCCCTTTTTGCGCACCAGCCAATTCTGGTTATCGGTGCGGTTAGTCTTCCAGACCTGGATTTTTGTCCCGTTAGAGGCAGACAGATCAACACTGCAGCCCCCGGCGTTGAGCGGGACAATGGCAAAGCATTCATTCTCATCGTACCCGGCATAATCGAATTCGCTGTTCTCTGTTTCCGGAACAGGAACAAGACTGAAGCGCTGATTACTGCCCTTGTTTATCTTGTGAGACTTGATAGCAGCACCGTTGTTAGAGGTAGCTCCGCTGACGTCCCACACATAATCGTTATTGATTTTGCTGCGAATGAAGTAGGAACTGCCTCCCGCTCTCTCCATCTTCCAGAGCTGTTTGTTCGAGCCGTCATACTTCGCCAGCTTCAGCTGGACGGATCCGCTCGCGTTGCCTCCCGGAACCTCGATAACCTCGCCCGTCTGAGCATCAGAAAAATAGCAGTACTCTCCTTTTCTTTGAACGATCCACTTCTGTCTGCGGCTGCTCGAGCGTTGCCAAAGCTGCAGGGCGCTGTTTCCGGCAACTTCAACAACGCTGGTTCCGGCGTTATCGGGCATAAGATAACAGACTGCCCCGCTGCCCCCGGAAGATCTCTCCGGTTCAGCGGCCGATACGGTTTGGCTCCACGCCATCGGTAACAAAGCGGACAAAACCAGAATCAGTGATGTCAGGAGCGCAGTTGCTTTTTTTGTAAAGACTTGTCTCTTCATGAACACACTCTCTCTGTTGCTCAATCTTTTTAGTCTTACAGATTTATATAGAATGATACAGACTTTCCTAACGTTATTATAACAAAAACCCGAATTTGTTCATTCACCATAACGGTTAAAAATACAAAAATCTTTCTATTATCGGGAATAGTTCAAATCAAACCAGATCAACAGATCAATTATTCCGGTTTTGCTGTTTGAGTCACTTATAAGTAAAGCCGGTCACAAAAGTGACCGGCTCTTTTTGTTTCTGAAAGCAGTTGATACTAATTCATTCCATCGAGCATCTTCAGGACGATCTTATTGCAGTTATCCGCCGCGATATCGCCCATATTCTCCATGCTCTCATGGGCGTTCCCGTCCGCCTTGTCTGACATAGCCCGAATCACGACGATCGGAACCTTATAATTCTTGCAGATAGCGGTAACACCGGCGCCTTCCATTTCGCAGGCGATTGCATCAAATTTATCCTGCAGAGTCTTAACATATTCCTCAGAAGCAACGAATTGATCTCCGCTTACGATGACTCCTTTGAATACATGCTCCTCTCCCATCACTTCAACAGCGCTCTTATAGGCAAGGTCGACCAAGTCGGGATCGCAGTCAACATAGTCCTTTTCGCCTTCTTCCTCCCCAGGCACCGCTGTGGCCCACAGGAAGCCGTCGTTTGTCATAAATCCATAGTCGTGCTGAATAAGACGGGTCGCGATGACTTCATCCAGAACCTGTGTTTCATCTCCGACGCCGCCCGCTACACCGGTAAAGATCACCTTGGAGATTTTATACTGATTCAACATAGCTGTTATAGCGGATGCCGACATGACCTTTCCGATGCCGGACCTCATGATCACAACATCCTGACCATGCAGCGTTCCCACATTGAACTTGACACCGCCGATGGTATCCACATGATCGATCTCCGCTTCATCCAGGAGCAATGCAACCTCGTTGTCCATAGCCGAAATGATTCCTATCCGCTCCACCGGTTGTTCATCGCTTTTTTCTTTTCCGGCGCAGCCAACACATGTCAGCAGCATGAATGCAGCCAGTACAACAGCGATTATCCGTTTCATCTTCTCTCCTCCTCTTCTATTTATCTCCATGTCCTTTTTTCCTCAATTCTGCCCAGTGCACGTCTTTCCTGAAAAATGATTTGACCAGAGACGGAAACCAGGTGATCACAAAGAGCGGAAATAACAGCACACCCTTGAGACACTTGGTTGGGCTGATATGTGCTTTGACTAATGCCATCAATGATATGAGGCTTGTCATGAGCCAGGCAACGGCAGGCGAGGCCAGAATCAAAGCCAGCTCTCTTCCCTCAATCGTTCCCGTTACGCTCATGCAGAGAGCACAAATGATGGGTAATGTGATGCAAACGATTCCGATTGCTGCAAACACCGGCATCATATTGGCGATCAGCATATCATAACAGTTCAGGGCTTCCCGGCGGTTTGTCCCTGACGATGTGCGCGCTTTACTCAACAACCGGCCGCTGTAATGGCGCAGGCACTGGGTATTTCCCATCGACCAGCGCACCCGCTGTCTCATGGATCTGCGAATATCGCTGACAAAGTCATCGTAGTTGACGGCGTCTTCACAATAAGCGATATCTTCTCCATTGAGAGCATTCTGTAAAGAATACTCTATATCTTCGGTAATCGTACAGGTGTCAAAGCCGTAGCGCTCGATTATATCTCTTGAAACCGCCCAGCCACTGCCGTTGATGGCCGCCGAAAGATCTCTGCGCACTCTCGGGTGATTGAAAAAAGCGTTCTGCAACGCATAGAACACCTCATAACTCTGTGCGACCCAGCTTCGGTTTGTCCCCAGACCCAGGCCTCTTCTTTTTCCCTGCACAATCTGATGGCCCTGTGCAAACACCTTGTTCAGCTCCTTAAGAAAGGCCTTGTCCGCAACCGTATCAGCGTCAAAGACAACAAACGCATCGATCTCAGAGTGTCCCGCCAGGCTGTCAAATCCGGCTTTGAGTGCACCCGCTTTATTCTTGACTTCCGGAGCACACCTGATGACAGGCACTCCATGCTCCTGCACTATTTCTCCGGTTCTGTCTGTACAGTTATTCAGGAGCACATAGACATCTTTCAGATGATCCGGATAATCCATCTCTGCCAAACTGTCGAGCAGACGGCCGATACATGTTTCCTCATTGCGCGCGGGGATGAAAACGGCAAAACGGTATTGCTTATCAGTCTCGGGATACGTGATGTAAGAAGCCGGCAAGCCTGACAGAGTCAAAAAGATAAGCCGGATATTGCATACCAGAATTACGATATTGATGATGATCAGAATTATCGTAAGTACATTCATGATTCTACACTTTTTTATTCAATACCACTAAAAAGAGTATCATCGTTTACTTTGCATGTTATAATTATATATCATTTTGAATTCATGCAACAAGGGGACTGAAGAGACTATGAATAATTTATTCGTACAAACAGCGTGGCAGATCATGGAAAGCCTCCGGGACGCAGATGTGCTGGAGAACGCGCTTTCTACCACATTGGAGATCTTACAGAAGAATACCGGATGCGAGGAAGGCGCCATCTGGATGCTGGATGACCAGAGCGAGAGCATGATCGCAGTGACCTGCTCCGGTCCGCACAACTATATCGGGATGAGCGCAAAACCGGATGTCGGTATCCTGGGCAGGGTCATGGAGACAGAAGCCTCGGAGATGGGCGGCCCTCTCCCCAACGGCATTCCGCTGTTTTCAGATGAAGACACCACGCATATTCCGCTGGACAATATTCTGTGCGTCCCGTTAAAGACGCCTCAGAACATGCTGGGCTGCATCCATCTCGGAAACAAAACCGGCGAACCGTTTACGGAAGACGAACAAAAGACCGTTGAGAACTGTGCTGCCATCATAGCTCTTGATATAGAAGACAAAGGTTTTCAGTTCCGTCCCAACGAAGACAGAAAAGCGATCCTGTCTCTGCGGGGAATTGTGAAGGAGTTTATGTCCGGAGATGAGATCCGGCGCATTCTGAACGGGATCGATCTGGACGTGTATGAGGGTGAGCTGCTGGTTATCCTCGGCGAGTCCGGATGCGGCAAAAGTACGCTTCTCAATATTATCGGCGGCATGGACAAGATGACGGAGGGCTCGATTGAATTCAACGGCCAGGACTTTTCACATCCGACCGAAGAAGAACTCACTGATTATAGAAGAAACTCGATCGGATTCATTTTCCAGGCATATAATCTCATGCCCAACCTGTCTGCACTGGAGAATGTCCGGCTCATTGCAGAACTTGTAGAAGATCCAAAAGATCCTCTTGATTCTCTCAAACTGGTGGGAATGGATGCTAAATCAAATAATTACCCCTCCACGTTATCCGGCGGGCAGCAGCAGCGCGTCAGCATCGCCAGAGCTCTGGTCAAGAATCCTGCCATCATTCTGGCTGACGAACCGACGGCTGCTCTCGATTTTGAGACCGGCCAAAGTGTTCTGATGACGATAGAGAAGGTTGTAAAGGAGCAGAAAGCGACTGTGATCATGGTGACTCACAATGTAGAGATCACCAAAATGGCAAATCGCGTCATCAAGCTTCGAAGCGGAGGACGCATTTCCAGTATGCACGTCAATCTGCACCCCGTATCGGCAAAAGAACTTGAGTGGTAGGAGTCCCGTCAATGCAAAAAACTCAGATCAAAGACGCAGTCAGAAATATCAGAAAAAAGATCATATCATTCCTCTCGATATGTCTTATTGTCATGCTCGGAGTCGGGGGTTATCTCACAACAGGCTATATCTACAACAGCATGGTGAGGCAGACCGAAGACTATTATAAGGCTCAGCATTTCAGCGATTTCAGATTGACATCCTCATTAGGGTTCTCACAGGATGAAATCGATGAGGTGAAGTCTGTGAAGGGCATATCGGACGCAGAGGGCGTTCAGATCATGACCGGAAGTCTGAACTTTGATTCGGACGCGCGCGAGGTGGAAGTCATCACCATGACCGAACGGGTCAGTGTGCCGAAACTGATCAAAGGTAAACTGCCTGAAAAACCGGAGGAATGCCTGATCTCCAAATCGTTGGCCAATAAAATGAAATTGGGCATTGGTGATCATTTCAACTTATCGATCAATACAGAAGGCATCGATCCGGCTGTCCTTAAAGTTAATGAATTCACTGTGACCGGTATCATGTATCATCCCGAATATGTCCGCACATCGCCTGAATGTCCTGTTGCCATACAGCCTGCCGCATTTGACAGCGAAAAGCTGGGAGACGCGTTCCTCAACGTGCTTGTCAAAGGGGGTAAAGCGCTTGACAAAGACATGTTTGACAAATCGTATGCAGATGCTGCCGCTTCTGTCAGAAAAGAACTGGAGAAGGCTACATCTGATATCGAGGCTGAACAGACACAGCGTGTCCGCGATGAGGCGAACAAGAAAATAGATGAGGAGTGGGAAAAAGCGGAGGCAGAGCTTACTGCCGCCGAGGAAGAGATCAACGCAAAAGAGGCCGAGCTCGAGGACGCCCTGACCAAGGCCAAGAGCGAGATAGCAAACGGTTACAACCAGTTAAGCGCCTCGGCAGCCCAGTTAAAGGCCGGCGAGCGTGAGCTGAACAACAAAACGGCTATGCTGGCAAACGCTAAGAACTCTGTCGCCTCTTATGATTCGAATGTCAGCTCCATGAGCGAGGAACAGCTTGCAGAGTATTTCAATTCAAGCGGTCCGTTTATCGCGCAGTATGCGAAAGCATTTGGCGCCTATGTCAATCAGGCGGAAGTAGCGGGCATCGCTGCCTCCTGCGCTCAAATGGCCGAGGACGGAAACTCGGCGGGCGCCATCAGCACGGCCCGATCCTATATCAACAATAAGATCGCAGCCGCAGAAAGCGACGTCTATGCCGCCAGACAAAAGATCAACAACGGTTGGGCGCAGTACAACAGCGGGAAGCAAAAACTTCAGCAAGCCGAATCGGAACTGGCTTCGAAAGAGGCTGAGGGCAGAAGCCAAATCAAAGAAGCCCGCGAGGAATTAAGTTCTAAAACCGAAGAGGCAAAAAGCAAAACGGAGGAAGCCCGCAAAGAAGCGAACGAGATTGAAAGCAAGCTCGTCATTCTGGACAGGCCGGCCAATGAAAGCTATCTGGATATTTACTCGACCATGAATTCAATTAAGGCCGTCGGTCCCGCTTTCGGTATTCTGTTCCTGATCGTCGGTGCCATGGTAACGTTCTCGACATTGGTCATTATCATTGACGAGCAAAAGAAACTGGTTGGTACCACGAAAGCCTTTGGCTTCCACGGCAACGAGATACTGGGAAAATATCTGATCTTCGGTATCTCCGCCGCAGTGATCGGTGTCCTTGCTGGTGTTCTTCTGGGTATTTTCCTGTCCCGGGTCGGACTGCACGCGATTCTGGGAACAAATATCTATATCTTTGATGTTCCGCCGACCAAGATCACGCCTCTTCCCACACTGCTCATCAGCATCGGAGCTGTCATCCTGGTCATCATCGTGACTATGTTCGCCTGCACTGATCTGCTGAAGAGTCCCGCATCGCTGCTTATGCAGGGCGATACGGTCAAGAGCAAAAAACAGAGAGAGAACGCCGGTCTGGCCAAGCACCACTCAGGTTCTCTTCTGTCCGCACTCATCTTAAGGAACATGAGAAAAGAGCGGGCCAGAGTCATCATGTTCATCGCGATCATAGCCGGCAGCTGCATCCTGATCGGCACAGGTTTTACGCTGAAGTTCGCGATTGACAAAATGCCCGGCAAGCAGATGCAGGATGTCATTGCATATGATCTGCGGGTTGACCTGGGGCCTAATGTCAGCGATGAAGATCGCGCAGCTATAGAATCAAAGCTGAACGAAAAAAACGTGTCCTTTGTCAACACCTGCCTCGAGAATCATCTCTACAGGATCAAAGGCAGAGAGGAAGCTCTGCAGATCCTTGCCCTTGATGCCAAGGATACGGACAAGGTCTACAAACTGACAGACCCGGATACCGGTAAGCAGGTTGCACTCCCTGATGACGGTATTCTGATTCAGAGACGGTTGCATGAGTATCACGACATCAATAAAGGTGATACCATGAGTCTGTATGACGACGAGATTTTCCTCCATAAGACAACAGTGAAGGGAATCGTACAGAATTACTTCGGGCGCACTGTCATTACCTCTAGGGCAGGCTATGAGAACATCTTTGGCAAACAACCCAAGGACAACACGCTGTATCTCTCTCTGGGCAAAGCCGACGGCGATGCGCTGATCGAAGAGCTTTCCGACATGTCCGGTGATCTCACGTTTGAATACTCAGACGAGTTCGTAACCAAATTTGAAAGCCTGTCCCGGATGATCGATATCGTGGTTGTGATGCTGACCAGCATCGCCATCCTCATGTCGTTCCTGATTCTTCTCAATCTGACCAATATATTCGTGAGCAGAAGGAAAAAGGAGATTATCATCATGCGCGTCAACGGTTTCCGCCATAAGGAGGCGCTCCAGTACCTGACGCATGAAACCATTTTTAACACAGTGATCGGTCTGGTGATCGGTGTCCTGATCGGATGCTTAAGCGGAGGCTTCATGGTAAGCCTGGTAGAGTCGCAGGACATCCAATTTGCGCGTGAGATTAATCCGATGTCATGGGTTCTTGCCGTAGCGATCGAAGCTCTGTTCGCTGTTGTGGTCTCATGGATCTCGTTCCGCAAAGTAAAAGACTTTAATCTCAAGGAAATTGCAGAATAAACAGTGTGATCTCACCATGAAAATGGTGAGATCTTTTTTTGTTTCTCTTGTTATTCGACTGATCTGACTGTTCTTTTTTGCTCATTTTTATCCCATTTTCACACTTAAAAGCCGACGGGCGGCAACTATTCCATTTCTTTAGAAATCGCCCATTTTACGCGGTTTTTACCTATTTTTTCTTTAAAAAATTTCTTGCATTTTTAGAATTATTGATGTATACTCATCAATGTAGAAAGCACCCCTTTCTACACCCCCTTATTAATTATTTATACTCCCCTCAAAGGATCGATGGCTCCCCCATCGATCCTTTACTTTTTCGTCGAAAAAACATGTTAACGAAAAAATTTCGCGCCATGCAGGCTGTTTTTCACGGCTTACATGGCGCAACTATTTTATTTCTTATCGTTTTTTAGCCCGGATTTGCTAATTCCGCAGCCTCCGGTACAGCCACCAGACGACAATAATGATAAAAAGCACCGGAAGTTCCCTGAGAAGGAAGCCCATCACACCGAAGACCAGGCTGACGATCAAACCAATGATCAGCAGGACGGCAACAAGCACCAGAATATAACTCCAGGCTCCTCCCACGCGCTGCTCTCTGGCGTAATCCCTGTCCGCCTCGGCATCGCGCTCAGCCTGCTCCTTGCGGGCCGTTTCCTTGCCCTCTTTTCTCTCTTTGTCATCGAGGATATTATGCGCGATCGCCCATGGATCTCCGAGGTCCGCCAGCACGGATTCCTCGCCGTTTCCCTTCGCGATCTCATCGTCTATATATTGACTGTAATAATCGATCTGCTCGCGCAGCTCAACGGATGTTAGCTGTCCGCCAAGCTCTTGCTGTAATTGTTCTAAAAACTCTGTCTTACTCATGATCACACCCTAAACAACAAATCTCCATAGGTCGGGACCGGCCATTTTGATTTGTCAACCAACAGTTCCATTTCATCGACAGGAGTTCTGAGCGCATTCATCGCCGGGACAATGACATCACGGCAGTAGACTGCTCTTGCGCGGCCTTCCTCTGTCTGATCATAATTCTTCATGATCGATTCCAGATCAGTCAGTGCGCTGTCCGCTTCTTTCAGATGTCCGGTCAGTTCATTCAGAATCCTCTTCTGGACAGATGCGTCCGCGCCGGTCTGCTCCACAGCATTGATCGTATCAGCCAGATCTTTTGTGTAAGCAACGACAGCCGGGATATACATTCTCCTCGTCATCTCGAGCATGGTATTGCCTTCGATATGGATATCCTTGGAATAGATCTCATATCGGATCTCGGCACGTGATTCAAGTTCTGCGCGTGTAAAGACGCCGAAGCGCTCAAACATAGCCACTGCCTCATCGGAAGTGCGCACCGGGATGGCATCAACCATCGACGGAATATTGGGGAGACCGCGCCTCTTTGCTTCCGCGATCCACTCATCTGAATACCCGTTTCCGTCAAACAGAATCCTCTGATGCTCCACGGCATAGGTGCGGATCAGTTCATGTACTGTAGCTTCTATATCATCTGCTTTCTCCAGCACGTCGCAGACGTCGGCAAATGCTTCCGCTGTGATCGTATTGAGCACCACGCACGGCGCAGCGATCGAATCGCGGGAACCGAGCATACGGAATTCGAACTTATTTCCGGTAAAAGCAAACGGTGAAGTTCTGTTGCGGTCTGTTGCATCCTTATTTAAATCAGGAAGAGTGCTGACGCCCGTCATCAGTTTGGATCTTCCCAGGCTGTGCGTTGCCTCACCGGTGCTGACCAGCTGATTGATAACATCAGTCAGCTGTTCACCGAGGAAAACTGAAATGATCGCCGGCGGCGCCTCGCTGGCTCCCAGACGCAGATCATTGCCGGGATCAGCAGCGGACTCGCGCAGCAGATCAGCGTGACGGTCAACCGCGCGCAGTACACACATCAGAACCAGCAGGAACTGCGTATTCTCGTGTGGCGTGCTGCCCGGTCTCATCAGGTTCTTGCCGTCATCTGTCTCGAGATTCCAATTGACATGTTTACCGGAACCGTTGACGCCGGCAAACGGCTTCTCGTGAAGCAGGCATGTCATACCGTGATACATCGCTGTACTCTTGAGCGTCTGCATGATGATGTGATTGTGGTCCAGTGCCACGTTCATATTCGTGTAGATCGGTGCCAGCTCATGCTGCGCCGGAGCGACTTCGTTGTGCTGAGTCTTGGAAAAGACACCCAGCTTCCACAGGCGCTCATTGACATCTCTCATAAATCCGGCGACCTTCTGCTTGAGCGCCCCGAAGTAATGGTCGTCAAGTTCCTGTCCCTTCGGCGGCATCGCACCGAAAAGCGTGCGTCCCGTATAGATCAGATCATCACGGCTGTAGTTCTTCTCTCTGTCGATCAGGAAATACTCCTGTTCAACACCGACCTGCGCAACGACGTGGTGGGTATGCTTGCGTCCCAGCAGTCTCATCAGGCGGGTACCCTGTTTGTCAACAGCCTCCATCGAGCGAAGGAGCGGTGTTTTCTGATCGAGCGCCTCACCGCCGTATGAACAGAATGCCGTCGGGATACACAGAATAGCGCCGGCCGCATCCTTGCGGACAAACGCCGGAGATGTGCAGTCCCAAGCCGTATAACCACGCGCCTCAAATGTCGCGCGCAACCCCCCTGACGGGAATGACGAAGCATCCGGCTCGCCCTTGATCAGGTTTTTGCCGGAAAAGGACATGATCGCCCTGCCGTCTGAACCGGCTTTGTCGATAAATGAATCGTGTTTCTCAGCTGTGAAGCCGGTCAACGGCTGAAACCAATGCGTGTAGTGTGTCGCACCTTTTTCGATCGCCCACTTCTTCATCTCCTCTGCCAGTACGTCAGCAGTTTCAAGATCCAGCGATCCGCCTGAGTCGATTGTCTCTCTGAGTGTGCGATAGGTCGTTTTGGGCAGCCGCTCCTCCATCACCTCATCGGTAAAGACATCTTCCGCGAAAATATCGGTGATATTATAAATCTCAGTACTTTTTTCAGACATAAACTAATCCTTTCACTCTAAATCAGGAACTGCCCCCATGTCCCCATACTACAATCATTAATATAATAATGTATAATAACATATTCTTGATCATGTATTCAACTGCCACTGTACGAGCAGAAAGCATGAGAAATCAAGGGGCAGATCGTATTCAAAATCCTTGCGGTGAGCATATGTGTATGATAAAGTCAAAGATAGAACAGGATCATGTTTAAGAAAGGAGTAAGCTGTGTATAATTATAATCCATATGCCTATAATTATAATAGTATGGCAAATCTGGGAATCTGGGGTATTATCGCTCTGGTTATCGCCATCATCGGAGGCATTGCACTCTACTTTACTTTTCTGCGCAACAGCAACAGGGGAAAATTCACGGGCTTTTTGGGATGGATGTATGAATTCCTGCATTTTCGCAAAATCACAGTCGAAGCCATCCTTAAGATTACTTATCTGATTCTGGCGATCTTCATCACGCTGGCTTCTTTCGGATTGATCGGAACTAATTTTTTGGCTTTTCTGCTTGTACTCATTCTCGGCAACGTCATCCTTCGCATCAGCTATGAGTTGTCGATGATTATGATCGGTATTTGGCGTAACACAACAGATATCAGCAGAAAGATGTCAGGACAATCCAATCCTGCACAAAAATCGGATATGCCTGCACCGCCAGCTCAGGCCCCGAACACAAAAACCTGTGCAATTTGCGGTTATGTCGCGCATGCAGACGAGAAATTCTGTCGCAAATGCGGCTCTCCGCTTGCCTGATAACTGATACTTTCTGATATGTTATTTGAAATGACCGCCCCATGCCATTTTGGCGTGGAAGCTATACTGAAAAGAGAACTCCAGGATCTGGGATTTGACGGCATCAGAGCAGAGGATGGACGCGTCAACTTTACAGGTAATGAGAAGGATCTGTGTCGTGCCAATATCTTCCTTCGCACGGCTGGCCGGATCCTGATCCGAGTCGGCGAATTTGAGGCACAGACCTTTGAAGCGCTTTTTGAATCGACCCGTGCCCTTGCCTGGGAACGCTATCTTCCGCAGGATGCGCGTTTCTGGGTCACGAAAGCGACCAGTGTTGACAGCAAACTGTACAGCACACCGGCCATCCAGCGGATCATGAAAAAGGCGATGGTAGCCCGTATGCAGGAGCATTACCGGACGGAAATCTTTCCGGAAACAGGCTCCGACTATCCGGTTCGTGTTCTTCTGCGCAAGAATCATGTCAGTGTCTATCTGGATACGAGCGGAGACTCACTCCACAAGCGAGGTTACCGGACAGTGGCCGGCGAGGCGCCGATCTCGGAAACCCTCGCTGCTGCGCTTATCATGCTGACTCCCTGGAAAGAGGACCGGATCCTTGTCGATCCTTTCTGCGGCAGCGGCACGTTTCCGATTGAAGCGGCGATGATGGCGGCGCATATTGCGCCGGGGATGAACCGTTCTTTTACGGCACAGGCATGGACCAATCTGATCCCTGAAAAGATCTGGAGAGAGACTTTTGCTGAGGCCCGCGCTCAGGTTTGTAGACCGGAGCATACGGACATCAGGGGCTTTGATATAGACCGCGAGGTTTTGAAGCTGGCCAGAACCAATGCCAAGGCTGCCGGCGTTGCGGATCTGATCCATTTTCAGCAGATGGATGTCGCTGACGTCCGCCATCCGAAAAAGTATGGCTTTGTCATCACAAATCCGCCCTACGGAGAGCGCATGGATGATGCTCTTCTGCCGGAAATCTACACAAAGTTTGGGCAGATGGCAGCCACGCTGCAAGACTGGTCTGTCTTTATGATTACGTCCTATAAAGACGCTGAAAAATATTTCGGCAAAAAAGCCGATAAGAAACGCAAGATATACAATGGAATGCTGCGCACGGATTATTTGCAATTCTTTGGCGCAAAACCTCCAAAACGGAAACAGGAGCTCTAGGTATGGACAAAACTCTGATCTTTGCAACAACGAATCAGGGAAAAGCACGTGAAGTGCGCGCGATGCTGCCGGATTGGACGATCCTGACGCTGGATGACATAGGATTTCTTGATGAGATCATCGAGGGCGGCACCACATTTGAGGAAAATGCGCTGGTCAAAGCTGAAACGCTCTTCGGTTTCAACGAGGGATATCCGATCCTGGCCGACGACTCCGGGCTTTGCATCGACTATCTGGACGGGAAACCGGGTGTCTACTCCTCCCGTTTTCTCGGTGAAACCACCCCCTATTATAAAAAGAACAAACAGATCATCGAAATGATGAAAGGCGTTCCCGAAGAGAAACGCGGCGCACATTTCACCTGCGCAATGGTTCTGCTCGCGCCGAACGGGGCGCACAAGGCCGCAATTGGAGTCTTGGAGGGCAAGATTGCATACAAAGTATCCGGTGGCGGAGGCTTCGGATATGACCCGATTTTCTTCGTTCCGGAATCGGCTTGCACGACCGCGCAGATGCCGGCTTATGAGAAGAATAAGATCAGTCACAGAGCCAAAGCTTTACAGAAACTAAAGGAGATTGTGGACAGCGGCTGGCTCGCTGAGAATATGTGACAGTTAAGGGAAAAAGCCTTGACAATGCATCTTTCATTATCTTATAATAAGCGGTGCGAGTTTGCGGGGCCTATACCATGGCAAATGAGCTTCGGGGTGTAGCTCAGTTTGGCTAGAGTGCCTGGTTTGGGACCAGGAGGTCGCAGGTTCGAATCCTGTCACCCCGACTCTTTAGCGCGAAACCATGCGGGTGTAGTTCAATGGTAGAACACCAGCCTTCCAAGCTGGACACGTGGGTTCGATTCCCATCACCCGCTTTTTTATTTCAGGCAGGCCTGCGAGCTTTTTGAGATATGTGCTTGTAGCTCAGCCGGATAGAGCAACGGCCTTCTAAGCCGTGGGTCGGGGGTTCGAATCCCTCCAAGCACGTTTCCTGCCGGGTAGTTTGCGGCAGGACTTTCAATCAAATATGGTGGGTGTGGTGCAGTTGGTTAGCGCGCCAGATTGTGGATCTGGATGTCGTGGGTTCGAGTCCCATCACCCACCCTGATGACCTTCCGGTCATCCGGCTTTGCTCGGCTTTCGAATAGCGAAGCATCAAAGAGCACTGGGCTATCGCCAAGCGGTAAGGCACAGGACTTTGACTCCTGCATTCGCTGGTTCGAATCCAGCTAGCCCAGCTTAAGGGTTCGTTTACCGACCCGAAAAACTGAATGGGGCATTAGCTCAGGTGGTAGAGCACTTGACTTTTAATCAAGTTGTCCGGAGTTCGAGTCTCCGATGCCTCAGAAAAAGGCTGAAATCGTGTGTTTACGCGGTTTCAGCCTTTTTAGTAAGTC
>JAEIGA010003018.1_pt1 | contig 26507 bp, 20 predicted proteins | sample 9270691 | NCBI WGS metagenome assembly JAEIGA01 (sample SAMN17057246, study PRJNA624740) | gut metagenome | biome: biome; isolation source: fecal sample | host: Bos grunniens | place: China: Xizang | collected 2019 | reverse complement strand
GGAAGCGTGATCGAGGCTATAGATAATCCTTTCCGTTATCGCGTGGGAATCTTCGGTTCTTCATACACTCATGGATCAAGCACAAGCCGTGGCGGTATGGCTTATCCTGCACAGTTCTCAAGAAACACCGGCATCCAGATGCTCAGCCTCGGATGCAGCGGCAACAGCAAGCTCCAGCAGTATTTTGCAGATGTTCTCTGTGATGCAAAAGTAGACGCGCTTGTCTTCGATGCATTCTCTAACCCGGATGCAAAGATGATCAAGGCAAGACTTTTCCCATTCATCGAAAAGCTCAGAGCAGCCCATCCTGAGATTCCGCTCATCTTCCAGCAGACCATCTACCGTGAAAGAAGAAACTTTGATCAGGCACACGAAAAGCACGAAGCTGATAAGCTTGAGATGGCAGAGAAACTCATGAAGGAGGCTTGCAAGAAGTATAAGAATGTCTATTACATCCAGACAACAAATGCTACTTCAGACGACAACAACTCTACTGTTGACGGTGTTCATCCTGACAACTACGGCTACACTCTCTGGGCCAAGTCCATCGAGAAGCCGCTTCTCAAGATTCTCAAGAAGCATGGCGTGAAGTAATATCACATCAATACATTAAGTGCGGAAAGATTCCATCAGGGACTTTCCGCATTTTTTAGTATACGGTATCACCGTGGCATTTTTGAGGCACAATGTGTCACGGTCATACCTCAAAACAGGCAAAAAGTGGATAATTCATGATCAACGTGACCAAAAAAACGTCGAATATTGTCACGATTGTTTCACGCAATCATAAACAAGAGGAGATTTGATCGTAAGATAGACGGTGCGGGCAAGAAGATGTGCGAAATAGGCTCCCATCAGGATGTGCATTGCAGCAATGCCATACGGGGTCGGCGCCGGCATCGCATCTGACGGAACGGTTGAAAGATCAGGGAAAGCGAAAGGGATTCCGGAAGACAATGGCTGGAAACAGTTCAGCGCAACGACACCTGCGATCCATACACCTGCAAAGGCAACCACTGACCAAAGCATTGAATTGCGCATATCTTTTGAACCGGTTGCTCCGATGAAGATCCCGTCCCATGTGAAGGCGGCACAGCCCACTACCGGCATGAGGACAAGCCACGGAAGATAGTCCCTGGAAGCCTCAACCACAGCGACATCCGAAGTCATCATCTTAAGAAGAAGCACACCTCCGAAATGATATATTCCCACAAAGGCCACCGCCAGCCCCATGCTCCAGACAAAGGTCCATTTGACTGTCGTCCTTAGATTCGGAAGGTCGCGCGCGCCGATATATCTGCCGGTCATAGCCTCTCCGGCATAAGCGAAGCCATCTGTAAAATATGAGAATATCATAAGGATCTTCATCATTATAGAGCTGACTGCCAACAGGATATCCCCATAACGCGCCGAAATGACGGTAAATCCGATATATATGGCAATAAAGCATAGAGAACGCACAAAGAGATCGGCATTCATCACAAAGAAGCGTCGCGTTTCACTGCCCTTGAACACCCCCTTGAGGTCAGCTGAAGAAAAAGCCTCAAACACCTTGCTGCGGTATTTGACTGCTATCAGCAGTAGGGCCACGATCAGTCCGGAATACTGTGCGGCCACTGTTCCTGCAGCTATTCCGGAAAATCCCATTCCATTGATGAGTACACCGGCAGACGGAAGAGTAATGCCTAAAGCCAGCACAACGCTCATCAGGACATTCATTCCATTGACCACGAAGTCAGTAATCATCGCACTGACACTATCCTGCATGCCTATGAACCAACCTTTGAGAGCCATCAGGCTCAAGGTTGCCGGAGCCGCCCAAATCCTTATGAAAAAGTATCTGGAGGCAAGTTCACGAACCTCCGGCGTGCAGTCGACCACAAGAAACGCGGCCTTGACGAAAATCCATTGTATGAGTATCAGACAGATTGCGATTCCAAGTGATATTCCCAAAGCCCTGGTGAGGATTCGGGCACATTCCTTCCAATCCTGCTTTCCGAATGCCTGAGCAGTGAGTCCGCCTGTTCCCACGCGCAGGAATCCGAAGTTCCAGTAGAGTAGATCGAAGAGCATTGAACCGATGGCGATTCCTCCGATCATTGTAGCGGCATTGGTATCAAGATGTCCCGCAACGGCTATATCCACCATTCCCACCAAAGGGACGGTGATGTTTGCCAGAATGCTTGGCAAAGCCAATTTCAATATATCCTTATTGATCTGACGCATAAAGACTCTTCGTGCCGGGCAGGAATCCTATCTGTATTTACCTTCCTCGTCAAGCATTCCGAGATAGGACGAGTAGCGGTCATAGCTGATGTCACCATTCTCGACGGCTTCCTTGACGGCACAACCCGGCTCATGAGTGTGAGTGCATGGGGCGAATCTGCAGTTCTCCGCAGCCTTGAGCATCTCCGGGAAATACAGGGCGATCTCCTCCTTCTTCAGGTCCACCAGACCGAAACCTCGAAGACCAGGGGTGTCCACTATGAAACCACCTGTGGAAAGGGCATACATTTCATAGAAAGTAGTAGTGTGGCGTCCCTGCTCATGGGCATCAGAAATCTCGCCCACACGTGGCTCCAAGGCCGGATCCAAGGCCTTTATAAGCGACGACTTTCCCACTCCGGAAACTCCCGAAAAGAGAGAAACAACAGGTCTGGAGGCATCGAAATCCTCATTGCGGGAACCGTCCGGCAGAACCCTGCCTGAGACCATATCCCTAAGCACATCCACTCCCTCACCGGTGCGTGCAGAGACCTCGATCACAGGGTATCCCGCACCTTCATAGATCTCATGAAAGGCCGCTCTCATTTCTTCATGCTCAGGACCATACAGATCGCACTTGTTCAACACGATCGCCGCAGGCACATTGTACACCTCACAGGTCACCAGGAGCCTGTCCAGGAAAGGAAGCTTGACCTGAGGAAAATCCAATGTGATGACAAGAAAGGCCCTGTCAAGATTTGACGCTATTATATGCGACTGACGGGACAGATTGGTAGACTTTCTGATGATGTAGTTCCTGCGCGGCTCAACTGCAGTTATGACTGCTGAATTTTCCAGGGACACATCCGCAAGCGACTCAGCATCAGCCTCGAACGTCACAACATCACCCACCGCCACCGGATTGGTTGCAGTGCTGCCCTTCAAACGTATCTTACCCCTCAGAACAGCCGGAAAGAGATTCCATTCCGGAAGCTGGGAGAGCAGATAATGACTTCCCGTATGCTTTACTACTGTCGCTTGTCCTTTTATTATCATACTATATCTTAATCGAGGCCTGCAAATATAATCAATTTAAGACTTTTCCCCTACTATGAATATCCAAAAGAAAACAATTTGAAGTATCACGGCACTCTGACAGCGGACACTGCAATGGAGTCCGGAATAGAAACCTCATAGTACGACGCACCATAGCCGGAAAAGTATCCAAGTCCACCTGAAATATTTGAGCGTATTGCAGATGTCACAGGAAAAAAAGGATTACGGGACAAAGAAGTAAGATCCTCATAATCACTCCAATACTGCCAAGTGACATCATCCAGAACACAAAACTTCACATGAACATGGTCACTACCCGTAAAATATTGTTCAAACTCCTCTGACATCAAATTCATACCATTATATATAGCCACTTCCGCCTGTGAAGAAGCAAATGATTCATCACTTACATATCCCAGGAAGGACGACATGTATGAACTGTCCTTCTTCTCTCTTCTGACAAAAAACTTATACCTGTCAACCTCTTCAGAATAATCACTTATACCGGCAACCAACCTATAAGCGTCAGCTTTACCTGGCACAGCCTCAACTCTAATGAAATCCAACGGCTTGCAATGAGGAACCCTTACCGAAGATGTTGCTTTCTCTCCACCATATTCTACGCTTATTGAATATTCCCTGTCCGGAAGAATTCTATATGTATCCTTAGTATAGACATATGGAGGGAAATGATTCCTGTTGACACGTCCGCTCAAAACCGTTTTTTCCGTCCCATCCGAGATTGTAACCTTTGCCCATCTTGCAATATGTTCCTGAAGTCCTGACAGTTCCTGGTATTCTGAACTTACAGGAACAACAGTAGTCACAATTACCACCGGACGACCATTGTCTTCCGCCCAGGCTTCCACCACAAGTCTAACAGAAGGGTCTGGCAGTCTGACATCATTACAAGAGACGCAGACAGACATAAACAGAAACAAAATAATCCTCTTCATATTCAAAACTTGTGATAATAACTTATAGACGGCATCAGAACAAGAAAGAAGGACAACGGTCTGTAGGCATATGAATCATCATTGACATGCAGTCTCCACATCACCTCATTCTTTCTTGCCAACACATTATACACAGACAGATTTATACCGTTCTCCATCTTTTCATTCTTGATGAAAGCCCTGTTTACAGGCACATCAAGCCTGATGTAAGGTCTCAGCCTGCAGGCATTATGCTCACCATACTTTGTAATGATACTTCCGGATGTTATATAGAATGCTTCCGGAGCAGTGAACGGTCGTCCGCTGGATACAACAAAATTGCCGGCAAAGTTCCATTTATCCATATCATAAGAAGCCACAGCACTCAAATCATGTATCCTCTCATGATTTGCCGGGTAAAAACCGGCGTAGTCAGGATGGTCAAAAGCACGAAGAGCTCTTCCTAAAGAGTAACTTATCCATCCAGTAAATCGTCCGGACTGCTTATGCAGCATCACATTCACGCCAAAATTATGACCGGTTCCTTTCAGAAGATAATTATCAAGATCATACTTTGACATTATCATATCAAAGACATCTCCCTTATATTCCACTTGATTGTACATGTACTTATAGTATGCATCCATTGACAGTGCGAGAGCACCTCCGAAAAGGTCAACCCTGTAGTTCAACGTAGCGGAATGAGCTGACTGAGGTGATGAGTGATTGCCTGCCAAGAACCAGAAATCCATCGGAAGTCCTATATTAGAAATTCCGACCTGAAACAGATATTGAGTCTGCAGGCCATATGACAAGCTCAGCCGACCATTTCTATATCCGTTCCATGACAATTTCACTAATGGAGAGAGCGCCGGAAACACCTCTCTCTCCGGACTGATGAACAGACTTGCATTCAAGCCGGCCGTCAAAGATATGTTATGCTGAAATTCATGTGTATACTCAGCCCAGATATCTGTCTCGAGCCCATACTGCACCTCCATATCGTGATTATCGACATGAAGTTCCAGATGGTGAGGATGTTGAGGCATTGCCCTGTATCCTGTCATATCCGCCCCAAAACAAAAGTTTCTCCAGTTTAGTTTTGCTTTATATCCAGCCGCAGCAATGCCGGAATTCACAGTCATTGAAGCCGGCGACTGCTCAAAAAGAACTTCTGAAAAAAAGTCAGAAAAAAACAACGTCTGGTCAAGAGTATGCCCCTCACCCTTATGTTCCCAATGCAATGATGAGACAAGATTGCCCCATAAGGCACTCAAACCAAGATTATACTTATCTGCCCCCATCGAGGCCTTGTCATTACCGGTGTAGAAATCAATCCATATCCTGTCGTTCTGTCCCGGCGAAAAATGCCAGGTCAGATTATAGTCACCGAAAGAATATCTGATCGAATCATCACCGACCTTGAGCCAGGGACCATAAAGCATGTTCAGATAAGAATGTCTGGCGGAAAGATGAAGAAAGGATTTACGCCCCGTCTTGATGCCGACTGTTCCTTGAGAGGACATCAGTCCCACAGAAATCTCACCATTGACCTTTTCTGCAAGTGTATCCGGCAACTCCATGCGTATCATACCACCAAGACGGTTTGAACTCACGCCACAGATTGATGATGGGCTGAAAGTCATAGCCTTATAGTGGGATGGATTGAAGACTGAAAACAACCCGAAAAGGTGAGTGACACCGAAAACAGGCACACCTGCTAAGGAAAAATCATTATGAGCGTTGTCACAGCCTTGAATATTGATTCCCGAATCATATTCTGAGCCGGTCTGTACCCCAGGAAGCATCCTTATGAAAGACAGGGGATCCGTGTTTCCTAAAATCTTGGGGAGGTTCTGAATCTGCTTGATATCGACACTCAGAAAATCTCCTTTAACCTTCTTAATGGACGAGTTGTGCTCTCTCCCGACAAACACAGTTTCCCGGAGTTCCAGATGCAAAGAATCCGTTTGCGCCCCCGTTTCCTGACATAACATCAGGCAAAACGAGAGCGCAAACAATAAAGCGTTTACCCTTATTTTAGAAAATGAAATCAAAGTATCTGTCAAGCAGTCTTTCATATCTTTCAACAAAAGACTCCATATTATTGACTACTCCGTCAAAATCGCTACTTGAGAAATACTCTTCAAAGAGATATCTTGAACCATCATTGAACTCGATTGCAGGCTCGCACCAGTAGCTTGAATATGTACCATCCTGCCAACGAGGCTCAAAGTTGATTATTGACTGAATTGCATTGCCACCATCGTAATAAACCTTGATATCGAACTTAGTGTTCAAGTTATTCACGATCCTTTCCCAATCCCTTTCAGACTGAGGGTCGCTATCCTCAATAATCTCCATAACTGCATTCAGACTAGGACATGAACCCTTGATCTGCATAGCACCCATTATATCCACTTCCGCATTGATGTTTTTTGCAGTCACAGACTCTTCTGCCTCATTCACCTTTACCTCTGCCGCAACCCTCTCAGAAAGAATCAGCCTGCCATCTTTTGTTATCACTGTCGAAGCTTCCAAAGCACCCGAAGACGCATTGTATGCCGCTTTATTGAATGTCACATCCAGGCCATCAATATTGAAAGACAATCCTACAGACACCCTATCTCTTGACACATCCACACCACTTCCACTTACAGCCACATCAAAAGTATAAGTCATTGACAGATAATCAGCTCCGTTCTTCTTCAATGATACCACGAGTTTCTCAGGCACACTGATTGTTATCTTAGTATATGTCTCATGGGTATTCATACCGTCGTACCATGACTCGACAAACTCTCCAAGATATACATTCTGTACATTTCCAACAGGAGTGAGTTCCAGCGTCCAAGTAACACCATCAGCATCAGTGTATATCACACTTGTATTGTCCGCATTCTTGAATGCTGCTGCATTCTTTCCAAAAGTAATCTGTCCCTTGAGGTGAGAAAGAAGGAGCATGAACGACTCCTTGGTTGTATACCGATTCAATTCCTCATAGGAATATATGGCATCATATCTCTCCTCAAACACGCTCTCCAATGCTGACATGTCATAAGTGTCCGAATCAAAGGTTGATTCACATGAAAGATACAGATCTGAAACTGTCTTCATCACATCTTCAAACTCTGTTGCAGCGAGTTCATTCATCAGATCATTTGCAATAGTTTCAAGCTTCATCTTCTGATCATCAGGATTGAGCGGAGTATTTCCACTCTTGCTTACTTTATCGCAAGCAACAAACAGCATCATCACAAACAGTGATGCAAAAAACAACTTTTTCATAACTGATTATATGTTTTAATTAATTTACGAGATCTGCCTGCAAATATCACAAATTAGGGCCATCTAAACAAATAATTCTTGCAAAACTTTACTATATTTGTAAGTTAAAAACGCAATACCGATGACAGCCGAAAATCATATCGAAAACGCCGTAAAGAATCTATTTGAAAATCTAAAATTTACAGAAGAGCCTCATGGACTGTACGACCCGCTGAGGTACATGATGGAAATCGGTGGAAAGCGCATCCGCCCGAGACTCTGCCTGCTGGCATATTCCCTCTTCAAGGAGGATATGACACCAGAAATACTCGGTCCCGCCGCGGCACTTGAAGTATTCCACAGCTTTACCCTCATCCATGACGACATCATGGACAAGGCAGACGTCAGACGCGGCGTTCCTACAGTCTATCGCAAATGGGATGAAAACACAGCCATCCTTTCCGGAGACGTAATGTCCATCGAGAGTTACAAGCTTGTCGCAAAGGCTCCGGCAGAAGTGCTTCCCGAGGCGCTGAACCTGTTCTCGACCACAGCGGCACAAGTGTGCGAAGGACAGCAGTTCGACATGGACTTCGAGGACGAGGAATGCGTTCCGATGGAAGACTATCTCAAGATGATCGGCCTGAAGACAGCAGTCCTCATTGCCTGCTCAGCAAAGATGGGAGCCCTCATAGCTGGAGCAGACGAAAAGACATGCGACCAGCTTTACAGATATGGCTACGACCTCGGTCTGGCATTCCAGATCGCAGACGACTGGCTTGACACATATTCGGACCCTAAGGTGTTCGGCAAGGCTATCGGAGGCGACATCCTCAACAACAAGAAGAGCTGGCTGCTCACCCGTGCATTCGAAAAAGCAGGCGAAAGACGCGCGGAACTTCTCGACGCAATGGCAATGCCTGTAGAATCGGAGGAGCAGAAAGCGGCAAAGATCCGGACAGTCATAGGAATATATGACAGCCTGGGAATCGGCGAGGAGGCAAAGGCAGAAATAATCAGACTCCACAGTCAGGCTCTCGCACACGTACAGACGCTTGACCTTGCGCCAGAGGCTGTCGCAACCCTTGAAAATTACGCAAAGAATCTGATCGGAAGAACCAAATAACAGACCCCTGACCTCTCGGAATAACAGACAAAATGGAGAATAAGAAACTAGAAATAATGGCCCCTGCCGGCAACTTCGAGTGCCTGCACGCAGCCATCCAGGGAGGAGCCGACTCCGTATACTTCGGTGTGGAAAAGCTCAACATGCGTTCACACTCGGCCAATAACTTCAAGATGACCGATCTTGAAGAAATCGTAAGAATCTGCTCGGAAGTGGGCGTGAAGACATATCTCACCCTCAACATCGCACTCTTCGACAATGACCTCGAGGATATGCGCAAGACCCTCGATGCAGCCAAGGAGGCAGGAATCACAGCCGTTATCGCATCGGACATGGCGGCGATCGCATATGCGCGACAGATAGGAGTGGAGGTGCATATTTCCACCCAGCTGAGCATCTCGAACGCAGAAGCACTCCGATTCTATGCTCAGTTCGCAGATGTGATTGTGCTCGCGCGCGAACTCAACCTTGATCAGGTAAAGGCTATAAAGGCCGTAATCGACCGCGACAACATCTGTGGTCCTTCCGGAAGAAAGGTTGAGATCGAAATGTTTGCACACGGAGCACTCTGCATGGCGATTTCAGGAAAATGCTACCTCAGTCTCCATGAGTACGGAGCATCAGCCAACAGAGGCTCATGCTACCAGCTCTGCAGACGCGCCTACCAGGTACGCGACCGCGAGACCGGAATGGAGCTCGAGATCGACAACAAATACATCATGTCGCCTAAGGACCTCTGCACCATCGAGTTCATGGACAAGATCATCGATGCGGGCGTGACCGTGTTCAAGATCGAAGGACGAGCGCGTTCTGCCGAATACGTAAAACGCGCGGCGTCATGCTACCGCCGGGCGGCCGATGCTGTCTGCGAGGGCAGATATACTCCGGAACTGTCGGCAGCCCTTAAGGAAGAGCTCAACGAGGTGTTCAACAGAGGATTCTGGGACGGTTACTATCAGGGGGCTAAGCTCGGGGAGTGGTGCGAGGTATATGGAAGCAAGGCAACCCACAAGAAGGTATACTGCGGCAAGATCACCAACTGGTTCGGAAAGCTTGGAGTAGCGGAAATCCTGATCGAGTCCTACTCTCTCAAGGTCGGGGACAAGATTCTCATAATCGGTCCTACCTCAGGAGTAGTCGAATACGTGGTTCCGGAAATACGCGTAGACCTCAAACCGGTGGAGGAGGCATCAAAGGGAACCTTCTGCTCAATTCCGCTCGACTGGTCGAAAGTCGTTCCCGGAGCACGCGAGGAGGCGATGAGCCTCTGCGGAGACGGATGCAACGAACAGGCCTGCAAGGCAATCGAAGAGAACCGCCTTCGCCGTTCGGACAAAGTATACATATGGAGAAAGGAAGAAAACTGAATTTAAACTATAATCAATGAAACGAGCATTAGCAATCACACTGACCGTAGCCGGACTTATAGCTGTATCCTGCAGACAGACAGGCAGCTCAGTCCAGAAAGGCGAAGCCACCTACAAGACATTGGAAGTCGGACTCAGCGACATCACCCTTGCGACCGAGTACTCTGCCGCAATAAGCGGAGTCCAGACCGTGGAGATCAGACCGCAGGTAAGCGGAATGATAACAGACATCCTCATTGAGGAAGGTGAGAATGTAAGAAAAGGCCAGGTTCTTTTCGTTATCGACCAGACCCCTTACAAGGCCGCATATGAAATAGCTGTAGCAAATGTCAAAAGTGCAGAAGCAGCGCTCTCCACTGCAGAGCTCGTCTATCAGAGCAACAAGGACCTGTTCGAGCAGGATGTAGTGTCGGAATTCGACCTCATGACTGCACAGAACTCCCTTACAGATGCAAAGGCACGTCTGGCGCTCTGCAAGGCGGAAGAAGTTAACGCAGGCAACAACCTCTCATACACCGAGGTACGTTCTCCCGTAAACGGCGTTGCATCGATGATTCCATACCGAGTGGGAGCACTCGTGAGCAGCAACATCGCGCAGCCTCTTGTCACCGTATCTGACGACAGTCGTGTATACGCTTATTTCTCTATGGCAGAAAATCAGATGCTCGATATGGTGATGCAGTACGGAACCCTTGACAACGCCATCCGACAGATGCCGGAAGTGGAACTGATCATGAGCAACGGCCAGCCATACGAGCACAAGGGCAAGATCAACGCGATCAGCGGTACCATCAGCGAGACCACAGGTGCTGTCAGCATCCGTGCAATGTTCAGCAACCGCAGCCACCTTCTCCGCAACTGAGGAAGCGGCACCATAATCATTCCTGTGGAGCGCAAGAACGCAATGATCATCCCTCAGACCGCAACCTACGAACTGCAGGACCGCGTTTTCGTCTACAAGGTAGTTGACGGAAAGGCGTCATCGACAGAGATTCTGATCTCTCCTCAGAACAACGGTACGGAATATATCGTGGAGAAGGGATTGAACGTTGGCGATGTCATCATCGCGGAAGGCGCCGGCCTCATCAAGGAAGGAACCCAGATCACAAGCAAGACAGAGGAGGCTGAATAATGAATGTAAAGACTTTCATTGACCGCCCTATTCTCTCGGGAGTAATCTCTGTGATTGTACTCCTGGTGGGTCTGATCGGTCTCTCGCAGCTGCCAATCGAGCAGTTCCCTGAAATCGCGCCTCCTACAGTCAGCGTATCTGCAGCTTATGCAGGAGCCAACGCCGAGACAGTGCAGAAGAGTGTGCTTGTGCCTCTGGAAGAAGCCATAAACGGTGTCGAGGACATGATGTATATGGTGTCTTCAGCAACTAACAGCGGCTCGGCAAGCATCCAGATATATTTCCGTCAGGGCACAGATGGCGACATGGCGATGGTCAACGTACAGAACCGTATCGCATCGGCACAGAGCCTTCTCCCTGGAGAGGTTACACGAAGCGGTGTGACAGTGCGCAAGCGCCAGACCAGCCGAATCAAGTCACTGGCAGTATACAGCCCGGACAATTCCTTCGACAGAAAGTTCATCACCAACTATCTGAAGATCAACATCGAGCCACGCCTTTCCCGTGTAACCGGCGTAGGTGAGGTGGACGTGCGAGGCGGAGACTACTCTCTCCGAATCTGGCTCGACCCGGGCAAGATGGCGAAATATGGTCTGGTACCTAAGGACATCTCCGCTGTCCTCGCAGAACAGAACATGGAGGCTCCTACCGGAACCCTCGGAGCTGAGTCAGAGAACACATTCAGATATGTGCTGAAGTACCGTGGACGCTACGAGAACGTTGTCGATTACGAGAATATGGTCATCCGCGCGGAGAGCAACGGTACAGTGCTCAGACTCAAGGATGTTGCAAGCATAGAACTTGGAGAAAGGTCATATGACTATGTAGGTATGGTGAACGGCCATCCGGGCTCTACCATCAGCATTTCACAGACTTCAGGTTCCAACGCAAACGAAATCATCACGCAGATAGACAAGGTAGTCGAGGAAATCCGCGCCGACCTCCCTAAGGGTCTGGAAATCGTAGACCTCATGAGTACAAAAGACTTCCTTGACGCATCCATCAAGAATGTGATCAAGACTCTGTTTGAAGCGATTCTCCTTGTGATTCTTGTCGTATTCATATTCCTTCAGAGCTTCAGGTCGACCATCATCCCTACCATTTCGATCATCGTGTCGCTCGTGGGAACATTTGCATTCCTGATGGTGGCAGGATTCAGCTTGAACATGATCACGCTGTTTGCCCTTGTGCTTGTGATCGGTACCGTGGTGGATGACTCCATCGTCGTGGTGGAGGCCGTTCAGGCAAAATTCGACGCCGGATACAGGTCGCCATACAAGGCAACAGTAGAGGCCATGGGAGGAATATCATCAGCCCTGATCGCCACTACATTCGTATTCATGGCGGTATTCATTCCTGTAAGCTTCATGGGTGGTACCACCGGTACATTCTACACTCAGTTCGGTCTTACTATGGCCGTAGCGGTAGGTATATCCCTGTTGAACTCACTGACGACATCACCGGCCCTGTGTGCATTGATAATGACCCCTCATGCTGATGTCAGCTCCGGTGAGAAGGCTTCCTTCTCTACAAGGTTCCATCACGCCTTTGATGCGGCATTCAGTAGGATTGTGAACAAATACAAGCACATCGTCCTCTTTATGTTCAAGCGCAAGTGGCTGACAGTCATTCTGCTCGCAATAGCCTGCGGTGGCCTTGTCTACCTCATGAACACCACCAAGACAGGTCTCGTGCCTAAGGAGGACATGGGTTCGATCAACATGGACGTGCGCACTCCTCCGGGAACGAACATTGCGGAAACGGATAAGGTTCTTGCTGAGATTGACAAACGAATCTGCGACATACCGCAGATAAAGGCATACTCAAGGACCACGGGATTCGGAATGATGTTCGGTCAGGGCTCATCTACCGGTAATTTCATGATCCGTCTGAAGGACTGGAACGAGAGAACCGGAAAGGAAGATGACATTGATTCAATAATTGAAGAAATGTATGCAAGGACTGCTGACATCACTTCCGCCGACATCATGATCTACACCCGAGGCATGATTCCGGGATATGGAGCCAGCTCAGGTTTCGAGATCTATGTGCAGGACCAGAAGGGCGGTAAGCTTGAGGATCTTCACAGGATCACCAACGACTTCATCATAGAACTGAACAAGAGACCTGAAGTCGGCCGTGCTAAGACATCCTTCGACACAAAATATCCGATGTACCTCGTGGAGGTAGATGCGGCACAGTGCAAGAGAAACGGAACCTCGCCAGGTGATGTCCTTGACGTGCTTGCAGGATATGTGGGAGGAAGCTACGCTTCGAACATGAACAGATTCTCAAAGCTCTACCGAGTGATGCTTCAGGCCGCTCCGGAGTTCCGACTCGACACTAAGTCGCTTCAGAACATGTTCGTAAGGACTTCAAGCGGCGAGATGTCCCCTATCAACCAATATCTCAGGCTGACACGTATCTACGGTCCTCAGTCGATCTCGCGATTCAATCTCTTCACAGCGATTTCCATCAACGGTCAGGCAGCGGACGGCTACAGTTCCGGACAGGCGATCCAGGCAGTGAGAGAGGTTGCAGATAAGGTCCTTCCTGCCGGATACGGCTACGAGTTCGGAGGCATGTCACGTGAAGAGGCCAACACAGGAAACTCAGTGGCTGTGATCTTCGCAATCTGCGTGATCTTCATCTACCTGATCCTCTGCGCCCTTTATGAAAGCATATTCATTCCTGTCGTGATCATCCTTTCCGTTCCGTTCGGACTTGCCGGAAGTTTCCTTTTCGCAAGGATGTTCGGACTGGAGAACAACATCTATCTCCAGATCGGTCTCCTGATGCTCATCGGCCTTCTTGCCAAGACTGCGATTCTCCTCACGGAGTATGCATCACAGAAGCGCGCCGAGGGAATGTCGATCACTATGGCCGCAATGGCTGCCGCAAAGGCCCGTCTGCGTCCTATCCTCATGACATCACTCACCATGATCTTCGGTATGCTTCCGTTGATGTTTGCAAGCGGAGTAGGTGCGAACGGTAATATTTCCATCGGTGTGGGTACTGTGGGCGGCATGCTCATCGGTACCATTGCACTCATCGTTATTGTTCCGGCTCTGTTCATCGTATTCCAGTACATTGAGGAAAAGGTCATGCCGAACAGAAGAAAGGAGATTGCAGACAGTGAAACATTAAGCGAATGACTATGAAAAAGATTATATTGATTGCCACAGCCATTCTTTCGTTGAGCAGCTGTGGTCTCTACACAAAATATGAGCGTCCGGATGTGAGCTTCACTGACAGTCTATACAGAAGGGTCTCAGAAGCGGACGACACCGCTTCACTTGCAACCTTGAAGTGGAATGAACTGTTCACTGATCCGGAGCTGCAGAAATGGATCAGGGTCGGTGTCAACAACAACATGGACCTGAACCTTGCAAGATTCAAGGTTCAGGAGGCCCAGGCCGCCCTTATGTCTGCCAAAGGAGCTCTTCTGCCGGGAGTGTCAGCTTCCGTCCAGGGCGGAACACCAGGTACAGTGACCGGTGAATTTGATTTCTCGTGGGAGGCTGACATATTCGGCCGTCTTAGAAATGCCAGGAAGGGTGCGGCTGCAGCATTGGAGCAGAGCGAGGCCTACATGCAGGCTGTCCAGACGCAGCTTATCGCAACTATAGCAGGCAGCTACTATTCCCTCCTCATGCTTGACCAGCAGCTGAGCGTCAGTCTCAGGACACTCGACAACTGGGAGGAGAACATCAGAACGATGGAAGCATTGAAAAGAGCCGGCAAGACCAATGAAGCGGCTGTTCTTCAGGCAAAGTCCAATAAGCTGAACGTGGAGGCATCGGTACTCAACCTCCGTAAGCAGATAATAGATATGGAGAATTCATTCTCTACACTTCTAGGAATTGTTCCCACTTACATCTCCAGGGGACGCATCGAGGATCAGGTGTTCCCGGAGGAATTGGCGGAAGGCGTTCCTGTGCAGCTTCTTTCCAGAAGGCCTGATGTGAGACAGGCAGAGCAGGCTCTCATCGAGAAGTTCTACATGACCAATTCAGCACGCGCAGCATTCTACCCTAACCTGAGCCTGAGCGGAAGCCTCGGCTGGACTAACGGCAACGGTTCGATGGTCATCAATCCGGCCGGTATCATCGCCGGCGTCATAGGTTCACTTGTTCAGCCTGTATTTGCAAAGAATACCAACAAGGCTCGTCTCGAAGCAGCCAAGGCCCAGCAGGAAGCTGCTGTATACAAGTTCCGTCAGAGCATTCTTGATGCCGGTGCGGAGGTGAATGAAGCTTTGGTAAGCTGGGAGACCGCAAGGGAAAGGCTCGACATCCACCGCAAGCAGGTCATCCACCTTCAGGCTGCTGTATGGAACATCAAGCTCCTGATGAAGCATGGTGCGGCAAGTTATCTTGAGGTGCTCACCGCCCAGCAGAACCTTCTTCAGGCAGAGCTCAATGAGGTCACGGACAGATACGAAGAGATTCAGGGAGTCATCAGCCTCTACCACGCCCTCGGTGGCGGATATTGATAACATCTACACATAACGATTCCGGGACTGGAAGCTTCCAATCCCGGAATCGTCATATATACTCGTACGTTATTAATGATCTCTGACCTGAACTAAATAAAAAGCGAGGCGATGTTGAAGGTGAGGAAGGCGGCTACCCAGGCGAGGATTATTGTGTAGACGGCCGTGAGAATGGCCCATTTCCAGCCGCCTCCTTCCTGCTTGATGGCGATGAAGGTTGCGATGCAAGGGAAATAAAGAAGGATGAAGACCATATAGGCCAAAGCACCTGCCGGGGTCACGGATTTGACAAGGGCCCTCTGCAGACGGGTTTCGGCAAGGGCCTCAGAAACACCGGCACTCAATGAATCATCCGAAGACTCGCTCTCTCCGACCTTGTCATCCGACATGGAACCGGAAGCCACAGACACCGGCTCATCATCAGCATACATCACGCCGAGGGTGCTGACTACCAACTCCTTGGCTGCCACTCCAGATACGATTCCCACACCCATCTTCCAATCGAAGCCTAGGGGCTTGAGCACAGGCTCCATGGCCTTGCCGATATAACCGATGAATGAGTGTTCCTGCTGTTCCTGAACGGTGTCGTAGGCATTGTGTTTAGGGAAATAGCCTAGGAACCAGATTATCATAGAGCAGACCAGAATGATTCCGCTCATCTTCTGGAGGTACTGACGTCCCTTTTCCCAAGTGTGCCTGAATATTGATTTTGCCGTCGGTATGCGGTACGGAGGGAGTTCCATTACGAACGGAAGGTCATCCTCCTTGAAGAAGGCACTCATGATCTTGGCAGCCACAATCGCGAGCAGGATTCCCAGAGCATAAAGTCCCAGAAGCACCAGGCCGGCATTATCCGGGAAAAAGGCTCCTGCTATAAGTATATATACAGGCATTCTGCCTGCACAGGACATCAATGGGATTATGAGCATGGTGATCAGACGGCTCTTTCTGTTCTCGATGGTCCTCGTCGCCATCACTGCCGGCACATTGCAGCCGAATCCCATGATCATAGGGATGAATGACTTGCCATGAAGGCCTATCTTATGCATCAGGCGGTCCATTATGAACGCCGCACGCGCCATATATCCTGAATCCTCCAGAAGCGAGATGAACAGATACAGCAGCAGAATGTTCGGCAGGAAAACCAGCACGCTTCCCACACCTCCGATGATTCCGTCCACCACCAGATCCTTAAGCCAGCCCTCCTGCATGACAGAAGCGACAAAAGACCCGAATGTAGAAACAAGCCACTCGATCCATTTCATCGGGTATTCACCCAGGACAAAGGTTCCGTCAAAGACCAGATACAATATGATGAAGAACAATGGGAATGCCGCCCATCTGTTGGTGACAAAGGCGTCGATCTTCTCCGTTACTGTGTTCCTTCTCCTCTTGCCCTGAGATGGCTCCCAGGTCTCTGCAAGTGCTCCCTGCACAAAAGCATACTTGGCATCGATCATTGCAGAGCCGATGCTTGAGTTCAGGATTTCCTTGATGCGGTTCTGCTCACGGAAACGCACGGATATGATCTCGTCACGATTAGGAAGTGCCTCAACAACGCTGTCGATTTCCTTGTCATCTTCAAGATATTTGATGGAAAGATATCGTGTAGAATACTTGTATCGGATGTCTGTGTTTTTCTTGAGAAGATCCTTGATAGCACGTATGCTCTGCTCCAGTTCGGAACCATGGTTGATGTGGATATGCCTTGCCAAATGAGGATCCTGATTCTCATAGATCTGTATAACCTTGTCAAAAAGATCATTTATTCCCTCTCCTGTTCTGCTGACAGTGGGAACAATCGGCATTCCAAGAAGATAGCCGAGCTGCTTTATGTCAAGTTTATCACCCTTGGCAGTCAGCTCATCGTACATATTCAGAGCCATGACCACTCGAAGGTCCATATCGATTATCTGAGTTGTAAGGTAGAGATTCCTCTGAAGATTGGATGCATCAACGACATTGACTACTACATCAGGTGTATCCTCCACAAGATTCTTCCTCACATACAGTTCTTCCGGACTATAGGCCGAAAGCGAATATGTTCCCGGAAGGTCTATTATCCTGAAATGATATCCTCCATATTCAAAAAGACCTTCCTTGGCATCTACGGTCACTCCGCTGTAGTTACCGACATGCTCGTGACTGCCGGAGGCCATATTGAAGAGGGATGTCTTTCCGCAGTTAGGATTGCCTACAAGGGCAACTCTGATTTCCTTTCTTCGCTCTGCGGCGAGAGTTGTCATCTCCCTTTCAATGTATTCATCATCGGCCTCAAGCGCAGGCAATGCCTCACGCTCCGTCAGGAGCTTCTTTGCCTCGCTCTCACTGATGACTTCGATATTCGAAGCTTCAGCACGGCGCAGGGAAATCTTGTATCCGATAATCTCATATTCAATGGGGTCCCTCAGAGGAGCATTAAGGATAACCTTGACCTTATTGCCTCTGACAAAGCCCATTTCCCTGATTCTTCTTCGGAAACCTCCGTGGCCAGAGACCTTTACGATCACGCCACGCTCACCTGTACCTAACTCTGAAAGCTTCATATCCTACAAATATACGAAATTCACTTGGAAAAGGGATGGAGACTGAGCATTGAGTTATAATAACGGACATCTCCTGTCACTTCCTCCCCTAACCATGAAGGCTTCTCAAATGCCTCCTGCTCATCGGAAAGCTCAATCTCTGCAAGTACCAGGCCCTCATTTGCACCGTGAAAGACATCAACCTCATAGATATGCTTGCCGAACGGCACAAGATAACGTGTCTTGTCTATGACACCTGAGCCGCACAGAGCCATAAGCTCAAATGCTTCGGAGACAGGTATCTCCTTTTCCCATTCATATCTGCTCAGTCCGTCCTCGCTGCCGCGTCCCTTGATGGTCAGAAAACCCTTGTCTCCCCTGACACGTACGCGCACCGTCCTGTCCGGATCGGAACAGATATACCCCTGCATTATACGATATGATTCCGGCGAATCCTGTCTGAATTCGCCGGAAACCAGAAATTTTCTTTCTATCTCTATTGCCATAAACCTTATAGAACAGCTCCAAGGTCCTTGAGCGTCTTCACAAGACGTGCCGTGTCGATCTCCTGAACCGGCTTGCCTTCTGCAATACTCTGAGCGGCAGCAACTCCGGCAGCCTGACCAGTACCCATGCAGCTCGCCATCACGCGAAGCGAAGCAAGAGCCGGACGGTCTGTCGATATGCATCGTCCTGCCACGAGAAGGTTCGGATAATCCGGAGCTATGAGGGCACGGTAAGGTACATATGCAGGCTTGGTAAGATCGATTCTTGTCTGACTCGTTCCCTTGCTTGCGTGGATATCGATAGGATGGATACCTCTTGAAATGCTGTCCTCATACTGATATGCCTCTACATATTCTTCACCCGTGACAGTATGGACGCCTACAATGCGTCTTGACTCACGTATGCCGGCCTGAGGAGCTGTAGATGAGACATAGCAGTCCTTGAATTCAGGAAAAGTCTCCTTGAGAACCTGAGTAAACCTGAATATGTCCTCACGAAGCTGACACTCGACCGAACTGAAATTGCGGTTATCGGTTGAATCCGCCGCTCTGCGTGTCATATTGACGGCCACGCTTCCCTTGTGCATCACGTTATTGAACCAAGGACCTCCGAAATCAGGAAGATCGACTCCTGCCTCCTTCATGGCAAGCAGTTTCTCGCGCACCGGCCTGCACTGACTCGGACCATTGATTCCGTTGTGATACATGCACTTGTTCAGAAGTTCGCTGTCTGTGTCAACACCGGAAAGGATGAAGCAGAATGACGAAGGCTGAACTTCTCCGTCAGGATTAGACTGCATAGGTACATTTGCCATATATGCGAGATCTGCGTCTCCGGTACAGTCGATGAAGACCTTTGAGGTGAGGGCCTCAAGACCGTTCTTGTTCTCGATGATGACAGTATCGATGGCATTGCCCTTCATCTCGCAGCCAACCATAGCAGAATGAGTGTATATATCCACTCCTGCCTCCAGAATCATTCTCTGACAGCAAAGCTTATAGAGCTCGATGTCAAAGTCAATGTTTGCCTTAGGCCACTCGATGAATGCACCACCCATTCCTTCGAGCCTCTTTACGAACTCCCATGGAATACCGCCGATCACAAGCTCATTCTTGAGAGCAAAGACACTGATAGGTGCTACATATCCGATTGTAGCCATACCTCCGAAGAATCCATATCTCTCGATTATGGCTGTCTTTGCACCATGACGTGCCGCAGCGACCGCTGCAATGAAGCCGGCAGGACCGCCACCGACAACCACTACATCATATTCTCCCACGACAGGAGCGATACGTCTGATCTTCTTTGCTTCCTCATCTGTGACTGCGCACGATGATAGAAGCGTTGGAGAGGCAGCCATGACTGCCAGACCGGCAACAGCCTTTTTAAGGAAAAGTCTTCTGTCTGTACCCATTTTATAATTGTTTTAAATTTTCAGCAATAGTCGAATATATTCCCGGCTTTATCTTATAACTCACATTGGCGGCATGGCAATCCTGCTGAGCTTTCTGAAACTCGCGTCTGGCCGCCTCCATAAGGTCATAGGTCTTTGCCACATAGTTGCCGATGCGATGACTCTCAAGCTTGAAGCCTGCCCTCTTACGAAGATCCTTGAGGGCTCGACGGCGGGCGAATACTCCCGAGTTCTGCCAGATTTCGAATATATCCTTGGCATAGAGATGAAGGCTTTCAGCTGATGCAGCCTTGAACCTGGCTTCGTTCAGCGCTTCCTCATATTTCTTCTGCTTCTGCGATGCTTCCTCCCGAAGTGCAGCCTCATCATAAGTCTCATCAAGCGAAGGCGAATATGCCTCCATGAACTCACGTACCCAAGCCTCGAGAAGAGCATATCCGCATGCCTCCGACAGAATCATATCCAGAAGATCATATGCCCGGACCTGAGCATCCAGAGAAAGCCTGCAGGACTGAGTTACAGATTTCATATCCTCAATGCACAGGGCCGCCAATTCATCAAAAGACATTATTTGAAAAGTCTTCATACATCATTTCCTAAACCTATGCAAACTTAGTAAATTTTATGTACTTTTGTATGATGCAGTTTTGAAAAAGCACCTTCTATGCAAAAGTATATCTTACTTCTCCTGAGCCTCTCCATTACCCTCGCCTGCGAAAAGTCGGAATCATATATAGATTTTATCGACACAAGCATAGAAACCGGAGGACATGGGACAGGCCTATGGACACGTTCATGGAAGTCTGCGGAGATGAAGACAACGGTCAGACCTCTGCGTGGTATGTGTTCTCTGCCCTTGGATTCTATCCGGTGTGCCCCGGATCAGGAGAATATGCAGTAGGATATCCGCTATTTGACAAGGCGGCAATTAACCTGGAGAATGGCAAAAGGTCCGGATTACTGCTTCCAGCTTGGCGGAAAGACTTTTCATTTCACATGATGAACTATTAAATCCACATAATAATGGCAAACTTTAAAACAGATTCACGTATCGTACTGACTCTTGATGCAGGCGGTACAAACATGGTATTCGGCGCAATGAAAGGCGGCGAATATATTGTAGAACCAATCACACTCCCGTCAAATTCACATGACCTGGACCTCTGCCTCGGCACAATGGTCAAGGGCTTTGAGGCTGTGATTGAGAAACTCTCAGAGAAACCTGCAGCTATAAGCTTTGCATTCCCAGGTCCTGCAGACTATCCAAACGGGATCATCGGAGGCTACCTGCCTAACTTCCCTTCATTCAGGGACGGTGTAGCTCTCGGACCATTCCTTCAGGAGAAGTTCGGTGTTCCGGTATTCATAAACAACGATGGTGACCTTTTCGCATACGGAGAGGCTCTAGGAGGTGTTCTTCCAGAGGTTAATGCCAAGCTTGAGGCTTTGGGAAGTGCAAAGAGATATAAGAATATGGTCGGCTACACCTTCGGTACAGGCTTCGGTGTAGGCATGATTGTGAACGGAGAACTCAACAGAGGAGACAACTCATGCGTCGAGACTTTCTGCTTGCGTCACAAGAGATATCCTGGAGTCATCGTCGAGGATGGCGTCGCAGTACGCGCAGTAAAGAGAGTTTATGCAGAACTTTCAGGTGACAAGGACCACAAGTTCGAGCCTAAGGATATTTTTGATATCGCTGAAGGAAAGATTCCCGGAGATGCAGAGGCAGCTAAGAAGGCGTTTGCAGAAATGGGTGAGGTTGCAGGAGACGCAATGGCTACTGCAGTGACTCTCACTGACGGACTTATCGTGATCGGCGGTGGTATCACAGCTGCACGAAAGTACATTATGCCGGCCCTTTTCTCAGAACTTCGTGGCAGGATGCAGACTATTACAGGCGAGGAACTCAACAGAGTTCAGATGAAGGTCTACGATCTTGATGATGAGGCTGAGTTTGCTGAGTTTGCTCGTGGAGAGCAGAGAGAGCTCAAGGTCTATGGATGCGACAAGACAGTTGTTTACGACCCTCAGAAGCGTATCGGTGTGGCAATCTCCAGGATGGGAGCCAGCAAGGCAATCTCAGTAGGAGCCTACACATTCGCCCTTGATCAGCTCGACAGAATGTAGCCGTCCGCCAGAAATTTGTTCTCCACCTGCTTGAAATTTGACAGACCGGGAATACGCTATTTTTATAGATCCCTACAAATCAACAGATTATAAAAAACCAATGTTCTCCATCTGCTTGAAAATATGCAGGTGGAGAACATTTTATTCAAGATTGCCGGTCACGCCGGCAATGACGTCCAATCCGGTCAAGTCGAAGATGACATCCGTCCGGACAGTAATGATGGAATTATTTCCTGTAGGTCGGGGCGACGAACGGTGCATTGAGAAGGTAATCCGCACTGACCTTGATACCATCAAGAGCAGTTTCATTGCGGCAACCCTCGACCTCAACCACAAACTCGGTCATTCCGGCCATCTCGGCATTTGCAAACACTGCATCGAAACCTACCATACCGCTCTGACCGATCTCCTTCTTGTCCTTGATGTGAAGGACTTTCCAACGGCCTGGATACTTGTTGAAATACTCCGCTGGTGAAGCGTTGCCATATACTGCCCAATACACGTCCATCTGGAAGAACACCAGCTCAGGATCGGTATTCTCAAGCATATAATCCATGATGACAACATCCTCAACCTTCTTGAATTCACGCGAGTGGTTGTGGAAACCGAAGTCCATGCCAGCAGCCTTGCATCTGCGGCCTACCTCATTGAAATAGTCACATGTAAGCTTGAGGTCCTTGAGAGTCTCAGGCATGGTCATAGAAGGGATTACAACATAGCGCATTCCGGCAGCCACGTGTGCAGGTATAGCCGCATCCCACCATGCAAGAGCCTCAGTAAGGTCTCCTGAAGCAAATTCCTCTGCTGTAAGCTTTCTGTTGGTGTGCGATGAAACCACCTCCATTCCGGCAGCCTCAACATCAGCCTTGAACTCCTCAGGAGTAACGCCATAGAAGAGACCGTCCTTGAAGCTTGCAGCCTCGACACCGGTATAACCCATTTCAGAGATAGCCTTAAGGACTTCCTCATGATTCTGTGCGTAAAGCTCAGGCTTTCCGATAAGGTCACGTGCAGAATAAAGCTGAATGACCATATCCTTCTCAGGGGCCTTGTCACAATGACAACAGCCTGCGGAAATCATTCCGCAAGCTGCTATAAAAATTAATGCAATCTTTCTCATGGCTGATTACTCCATTACCTTGATACGGATGTTGCGATACCAGACGTCATCACCATGATCCTGGATTCCGATGTAACCCTTGCGTTCCTCGCCTCCGCAGTTATTGAGAAGTTCGAAACCGATAGGCCATCTCTCTGCACTGAACTTGCTTGCCTGAAGCATGTCGGTCCACTGTGGTGTCCACAAATGATACTCAACAACGTTCACATCGTTCTGAGCGTGAACTACAGTACCCTTGTAAACCATGATTCTTGCCTTGTTCCACTCGCCGAAAGGATTCTGGTTCTGTGGCTTTGCTGCGATCATGTCATAGAGGGATGCCGACTGACGGTTACCGTCGATTCCAAGCATTGCATCTGGATGATTGACATTATCAAGCACCTGATACTCAGGAGCTGAGATATAGATAGGCTGATACTTGAGAGTACCGTCCTCCTTTCTTACAGCTGTCTCCTTCGCAAGGTAGAAGATACCTGAGTTTCCACCCTTAGAAACCTTCCACTCAAGCTCAAGAACGAAGTTCTGGAACTGGTGCTCGAAAATAAGGTCACCACCTTCTGCCACCTGACCCTCACCGAGGCCGGTACCGCAGAACTTGATGCAGCCATCTTCCACAATCCACTTTGCAGGGACATGGTCCTTACCGTAACCTCTCCATCCCTGGAGCTTCTCATTTCCGTTGAAGAGAACGTGATAGCCGTCCTTATCTACAGGGAATGAAGCAAGTTCCACCTCTGGATTATTTACCACTACATATGGAGGACAGTTTGGAGTTGCAGGTTCTGCAACCTCAGTCATTGTCTGTTCACCCACAAATACAGGATCACCGATTACGAGTGCCTGATTATTGTTACCGCATGCTGTCATAAGCATAAGAGCTGCTGCTCCGTAAATCATTTTTTTCATATCGATATAAGTTTATTCTGTAGGCATATCTGGAAGTTTGTAGCCATTCTGGTAAGTGTGCTGGATAAGTTCCTTAGCAAACTCACGTGCATTTACAGGCTCGGTATATGTCTTCTTGAAAGTCGGATGACCATCCTTGATTGTAAAGCCGTCCGAGATTACCGACTTTATCTTTGCATCAGCTGGAATGTTTGTGAATTCCATCTTCTCGCCGTCCCACTCAAGTTCCATGTTGAGGCTCTGGAGACGGACCGCAAGAACACCCATCACAACCATTTCGTTGAATGGACCTGCCTCGCTGAAGTCAGAAGCAGAAGGAACACGTACTGAAGGGTCCTCCTTGCAGGCACGTACCCAGTCCATCTGATGACTGAGCTCTACTCTTCTGCAGACCTTAGGAGCATCAGGAACGCGACCAGAGACGAGATAAGGCTTACGTCCGTAGCAGCCTACGACCATGATGTCCTTGGTTCCATAGAAAATTGCACCGCCTCCATTGATGTTGAGGTCAACTCCTGCAGGAAGTCCTTCCGGTCTGTCCGGCTTGAGACCACCGTCATACCAGTGAACCTCTACTTCAGGCATAGCAAGCTTAGGCATATTCTCACGTGCAGGGAAGGTGAACTTGATCTTCTGCGCATTAGGGCATGACTCATTCAGGAGAAGGGTTGAAGTACCCTGGACCTTTGTAGGATAGCCGAGCTTAAGACCCTTATGAACAGCATGGAGGATATGGCAGGCCATGTCACCGAGAGCACCTGTACCGAAGTCCCACCATCCGCGGAAGTTCCAAGGTGTGTAGATTTCGTTATATGGCCTCATTGGTGCAGGACCGATGAATGCTTCCCAGTTAAGTGTAGACGGAACCTCCTGAACCTCCTTCGGACGCTCAAGACCCTGAGGCCAGATAGGACGGTCAGTGAAAGCCTCAACACGTGTAACCTCACCGATTTCACCGTTCCAGAGCCACTCACAGGCAAGGTTCACACCTTCTTCAGATGCACCCTGATTACCCATCTGAGTAGCCACCTTGTGCTTTGCAGCAAGCTTGGTCAAAAGACGTGACTCATAAACAGTGTGAGTAAGAGGCTTCTCAACATAGACATGCTTTCCGGCAGCGATCGCCTCAGCAGCGATGATTGCATGAGTGTGGTCAGCTGTTGCAACGACAACGGCATCAGCCTCATCAAGCATCTCCTTGAACATAACCCTGTAGTCATTATATCTCTTAGCGTTAGGGTAGCGCTCGAAGATGTGGGCCGCATATTTCCAGTCTACGTCGCACAATCCGATTATATCCTCTGATTCAAGACCTTTAAGAACGGAAGCACCACGTCCACCGATACCTACGCCAAGAATCTTGAGCTTTCTGTCGAGTGGCTGAGGAGCTGCTTTCTTGTTTTTCTTCTCCTTACCCATAAGGATGGAAGGAGACACTGCCATCGCAGCTGCAGCGGTTGTTCCCATCTTAAGGAACGAACGTCTTGATAATTCCTTTTCCATTGTTTAAAGATTTAGTGTTATATTTATGTGTTTTCTCAATTAAAGACCACGGGCTTTTATCAAAGCCTTCGGATCAGGATCGGCACCACGGAAACGGCGATAAAGATCCATCGGCTCATCGCTTCCACCCATCTCAAGGACATTCTGGCGGAATGACATTGCTGTCTCCTTGTCAAAAATACCCTTCTCCTTGAAGAGTTCGAAGGCATCCTTGTCAAGAACCTCAGCCCAGAGATAGCTGTAGTATCCTGCACTGTAGCCGCTGTTGAAGATGTGGTTGAAATATGTTGTGCGATAACGTGGAATGATCTCGTCAATGAGTCCCATAGCCTTGCACGCCTCTGCTTCAAATGCGATAGGATCAATTCCCTCAACAGAAGGAAGCATATGCCACTTGAGGTCAAGGATGGCCGCTGCCGCAAGTTCGGTAGTCATGAAGCCCTGGTTGAAGTTTTCCGCCGCTGCAATCTTGGCAACAAGTTCCTCAGGAATAACCTCGCCTGTCTCATAGTGACGGGCATAAGTAGCAAGCACCTCAGGCTGGAATGCCCAGTTCTCCATAATCTGCGAAGGAAGCTCCACGAAGTCACGTGCAACCGATGTTCCTGAAACACTCTTGTAAGTACACTGAGTGAGGAGGCCGTGAAGAGCATGTCCATACTCATGGAAGAGAGTCTCCACCTGATCGAGAGTAAGAAGCGAAGGTTTTCCGTCAACCGGCTTGGCGAAGTTACCGACATTCACGATTACAGGACGAGTCTCTTCGCCATCAATGATCTCCTGATTGACGAAGTTGTTCATCCAGGCACCACCTCTCTT
>JAEIGA010003017.1_pt1 | contig 26507 bp, 20 predicted proteins | sample 9270691 | NCBI WGS metagenome assembly JAEIGA01 (sample SAMN17057246, study PRJNA624740) | gut metagenome | biome: biome; isolation source: fecal sample | host: Bos grunniens | place: China: Xizang | collected 2019 | reverse complement strand
TTCCTTGAAGATGTAATTGTCTCATCTTTTATTAGCCAATAATATTGCACTGCATTTCCCGCAGTTAATAATTGATTATCGTAGTAAACATTAGCATTTATTTGAATTGAGTCTGGATGCCCTTCAACCTTATCTTTGCTTAAATAATCTTTTTCATTTTCAAATTTAGTTTTAACTTGGATAAAGGCGTCAACATCTAACAAAGAGCCTGAGTAGAGATTAATATTAGTGCAAGTAAAAGTGTCTGTGTCTCCAGTTTTTGTAAGTATTATTTGATTAAATTGCTCACAAATATCTTTATCTTCAATAAAAAAAACTTTTTCTTGCAGAAGTCCGCTCATAGATTCTGGTTGACCGACTAAGTCATCTACTATTAAAAAATAGGTTTTTAAAATTTTCTCATCTTCTGGGGCATTTTTATCGCACAAATCAATTCTCAAGCCCCCATTAATTACAGTAGCTGTGTCACTCTTTGAGAATTCCGCAGAAATTTTAAAAGTCCCATTTTCTTGAATGACTTTTATAAAATTTTCTTCAACATCATTCCCTTCATTTGGAATAATTCTTTTATTAATATCGCCGTAAAAGATATCTTGAATATCTCCGTCTTCACTATTAGCAACAAATCTTTCTGCAATACTTAAATTTACATACTCTTCCTGCAAATCTTTAACACGATCTAAAATCGCATAACTAAAAGTTTGTTGATTAGTAAGATGCACTACATATACATAATCATTTTTAATATAAGTCTTATCATTAATAGATACAGCTTTTATAACTGTTTGACTTTCATTTGACAATTTAATAGTATATTCGCCATTATTAATAGATTCAATAGTACCTGTTGCAAAATTTTCAAATTTTTGAGTGCTATCAAGTTCTTTTTGAATAATAGCTTGAATATACTTTCGCAATTGCTCAGTATTAGTATTAATCATAATTGTAACTCCTTTTTTCTCTTTATATATTATATCAAAAATAATAAAACTAGTCAAATAAAAAATGACCAAGTAATCAACTTACTTGGTCATTTTATAAAAATTATTTAATTAGATTCATTACTATCCTGATCAAAGAAAAAATCTCCAAGAGAAGAATTCTCAAACCAAATTTTCATTTTACCTTGTATTCTACTAGCGATATCTTTAACATTATTTCTAAGCGCTTCCTCTTCGGCTTTTCTTTTCTCTTCTTCAGCATCATTATCTTCTATAAATTTATTAAATTTATTTATAAAACCTTGATCTCCACCAATTTGAGCTTCAAAAGTCTGTAATTTTGAAAGTATATTTGGTAAATTAGTAACAATACTGCTAGAAGCGTCTGTCAAGTTATCTATATCAATGGCTGCTACAAGTCCCTTAGACATTTGTTCAGGAAGAGTCTGTAAAATGCCATCTTTCGCAAATAATCCACTAATAGTTGCAGAAAGTGCTTCCATAGTAGATTGATATCCTCCATTTCTATTACCATCTTCATCCGCGGTTCCGTAAATCATATCAATGATACTATTTTTCATTAAATCAAAAGATGTATTTCCATTTTCATCTTTAGTTAAAATAGAATCTGTAAAAGTGCTATATATGTTTTGCATAGTAGATAAATTGGATGATGCAAAACCTAATTCCTTTTGTATACCACTTAACAGTCCACCCTCTCCAAAATAATAATCTTTTAAACGATCTACCCTCTCTTGATCATTCGCTGCCATAGCCTCAGCAATTTGCGAATTAGCTTCAGACATTGCTGAGTAGTATTCACTAACCAAAGATTGAGTTCTATCTTTATCCATATTGTAAAGATTATTCTCTGCGGCCGCCAACTCTTCTTCTGCCTTTGCGATCGCATCTTGATCTGCGACATATTGATAAGTATAGTTACCCATCGCATCACGAGTAAGTTTCATTTTATTAGCAGCTTGCTGAGACTCCTCTAAAGCTATCTGCTTCAAAGTTAATTCATACTCTGCATTTGCGCGATCTAAATCTGCCTGTGATAATTTACCTTGTTCATCTTTGATTTTAGCTAACTTTTGTTGAATTTCCGCCTGTTTTGCTAACAGTTTATTTTGAGCAGCTATATTATCAGTAGACTCTATTGAAGCATTAAATTGTCTTTCTAAAGAGCTCATTGCATAAGCTTCATTAACGCTATCTAAATACCTTGAATCTTTTGCCACTGCCAAATCCCAAGCCTCTGTAACTCCTGCTAAGTTTGAAGCTCCAGTAATTTTCACTGCTTTGTCAAATAAACCAGCCATCTCATTTGCAAATTGATTTGCAATAGCAGAATAATATTCTTGGCCTTTAGCTAGTACATTTTCACCCGCTGCTGCGAGGTTTTCAGTAACTTTATCTATCATTTCCTGGCTAGCTTCTGCTCCGTCTGCAGTAATTTTTTCAAATTCTGTTTGAACTGCAGTGAGCTGCGCTTGAGCAAATTCAAATTCTTTCTGAGAATAACTGGTCATAGAACCAAATAAAGTATCAGTTCCGCCAACTCCTGCTATTTTCATTAGATCTACAGAACTTTGAAGGATAGATTTGATCTTTTCTCTTTTCTCAATTTCTTTATCATACTTAGCAAGAATTTCATCTTGAATGTCAAGATAAGAACCATAGAGACTTTCAATTCCACCTTGCAAATTTTCTAAGTCTGACATGGCGGTTGAAAGAGCTTCTTTATTTTCTTCAAAGAATTTATTTTGATCTACTGTTGCGTCGCTATCCGTAGCAGTAAAAGTTGAGATACCTAATTTGCTTAATGTATCAACAATACCAAGATAATCTTTAACAGCATATTCAATTTGAATTTCAGCCATTTCTTTTGCAGTAAGCGCTGCACTTTTATCCCAGTCATCTAAAGATCCTTTAAAATTAATCTGAAACTCATCCCATTTTTTCAAAAATTCATTCATTGATCTCTGCCATTCTGCAAGATATTTTGCACTTTCAATCTGTGCATCAATAACACTATTAATATGTTCTTGCAGAGTCTGTTCACTATCAATAACATAGTCCCAATGGTTTTGAAGCTCCATTAATCTTGCATATTCTGCTTTTTCTTCCTCGCTACCATTTTCATTATCAAGTTGAGCAATGCGGTCATTAAGTGCTTGAACATTAACAGTACCATCAGCATTAAAATACTTTCCAACATTAGTTCCATAAGCTAATTTAAATTGGCTTAAAATAAGATCTGCTTCTTCCTTTTGACTTTCTGCCTGTGTTAAACCAGCTTTCTCTTGAGCGATTATTTGATTTAATAAAGATCCTTTTCTTGCTCCAACAGCCCTTTCGAGTTCTGAATTTAACTTTTCTAGTTCTTTATTGATATTTTTAAAATAATCAAGTTCTTTTTTTCGAATTTTTTCTTGGATTTCAGCAGTATTTTTAAAAATAAAATCTGCAATAGAATCTGTATTAGAAAAATCAACTTCAAGCATATCGCTTAAAAGTTCTTCCATTACTTCAGGATCGTTTTTACCTTCCGCTGCAGAAATAATTTTATCAATTGCTTCTGTGCGTCCAGTAGCATTAAATTGATTTCGAGCTTCGTTAAAACTTTTTGCATTTTCCTCTGAAAAAGTAGAATATGCAGTGGCTATTAAAGAGCTATCTACTCCTAAAACTGAAGCTATCTTGGAAGCAAATGAACCCATTGCATTAGAAACCCCAGTTGCTCCCGTTTTATCTTGCTCAGCTAAAATTTGTTGATAATCGCTGTAAGTCGCTCCTTCCCATGTGGTAGCATCTCCTTGATATCCTTTCATAAACAAAGCTGCGCCTTGGTGATAATTATTATCTCTTAACCAATTTTGATTTTCGTCACTAGTAAGAGCTTTTTCCATCTTATTTTGTGCGGCTAATTGCATGGCTCGTTCAATAGTCATTTCTTCGCCATCAATTTTTACAGTTTTATTCCCTAGATTTGCGACATCATCACCTTTGCTTATCGTCGGTCCAACGACATTGGAATCTGGGAAGAGACTTTGAAGAGCCTTGGTTACTGCAGTGGCTGCGTCTGCGGCTCCATCCTTAGAATCAGCCGTATTTGCCACCTCATCATAAAAGACCTGTTTTATGGCATTTAATCCACTTGCATTTTTCCCATAGCCGCCTTTATAATCTCTATCCTGACCATCCTTTGTTAGTTCACTAATTGAGATTTGATAATCATTAATATCTGTTGATATACCTTCAGTTAAAACACTATTAACACCAACATTCAATCCATTCTTATTGGCAGCTGCCGCTTTTAGCATTTCTGTATTAGCTTTAATTTCTTCTTTTTGCTGATCTATAATTACATTACTATTTTTTACCGTCTTAATTGCCTCTTTGGTAGCATTCACAAAATCTTCGGTATACTTTCCAGTCTGGCTACTTATTTCAACTAATATTTTGTCCAATTCTTCATTAGTTTTTCCTAACAAAGAATCGTCATCAATATTGTTTTTAGTTTGTTGTTTTCTTAATTCGATATTCTTTGTTGCAGAATTAATATTGGCCAAAGCTAACGTCATTTGAGAACCAAAAGCTTTCGACTTAGCACTTTCTAATGCAGCATCCATGGCATCTTGACTTAAAGTATAAACGCCATCTACAACCTTAAATCCTGAGGCTAGTTCTGGATATTTATTAATTAAATCTATAACTTGAAGATTCAAATCAGAAACCGCCTGTTTCCATTCCTCTGTTCCTTCCTTCATATTATCAATAGCTTTTCTTGCAGACTGATAATTTTCTAATCCAGATTGTAAAGATTTATATGCTTCTTCTAACTCATTTACTTTATTTTTTGCTTCTTCTGCCGCGGCTGCCGCTTCTTCTGCGGCTTTCTTTGCTTGCTCTAGCGCAGTTGGTTTACTTGGCTTATTTATAATGGCCATAACTACTCCCAATACCAATGCTATTGCAGTCAATGCAACGGAAATCCAGCCCATTGATAACTGTAATTTTATTGCTTCAGCTCCAACGGCTTCTAATTCTTTGCGAGTAGTTCCGCTAATTAATTTTACGGCAGTAATGATAGCTGGGGTCAGTATGCCCATGATCGCTATAATTGCTCCGATAGCTTGAGTGATCTTTTCTGATGTAGAGAGAGTGTCATCTCTAAAAATATCAAATATGTTAATCATCTGGTTAAAAGCAGACCACGCCAACAGTGCGGCACCAGCCATATCTGTTATTGCTTTTGAAATCTCTCGAATTTTTCCTGCTTTACTTAATTTATCTGCAGATTGAGAAACGTCTTCCATTCCTTGAGCAAGTTTTTCAGTTTTTTCTGAATTCTTACCAAGAGTGTCGCTGAACTTTTCAAGAGTTTCAATATCGTCATCAATTATTTTATTTGCTTCTTTTAAATATTTATTTAAAGTATCAAGTTCTTTTTGATCTAAGGATTCCTCTTTTCTTACTTTTGAAAGAACTTCTGCATATTCTTTATTAGTCTTTAACGCAGCCATTCTTAATTTATTTTGTTCTGTTAATGCAACCCGCTGAGTAGATTCTACTGCATCTTTTTTCTTAGCTTTAGAAGTATTCTTATGAACATTAGAAATTTTCATTTTAGTATCACGAGAATCTACAATTCTATCGTTCACAAAATTTTGAGCATCTAATAGATTGTCTGAAGATAGTCCTGAGGCATCAGGGGTTTTAAATCTTGCATCGGTTGCACCCATCCCCTTTACTTCGCCAAGAATTTCTTTATTTTTATCTTCAAGTAACCCTTTCTCTTTCTCCATTGCGGCAATGCGATGTATTAAAGTATCATATTCTTGCTCTTGTTTTTCACTTAGTTGTCCAGCATATCTTAAACGCTCTTTTTCAAGTCTTACAATCTCCTTTTGACCTTCGGTCATCTTATCATCGTCCCAATTTAAGTCATAGCTGGATAGTTCTTGGGCTGCTTTATTTTTTGCGTAGTTTTGACCTTTATTAAATTTCTTTTGAATATGATCTTCAGCTACATTTCCCATGGCCTTTGAAATATCGGAAGAATAAACTTTTGTCATTACTCCGCCCAAAAGCACTAAAATATCTCCTAATCCACCAAGACTTTGAGCTAATTGATCAATAGCTTCTACCAACCAGATCAATACATCAATTAACTTCTTAGTAGACTCGCTATCAATTAAATTATCAAATAAGCCTTCTGAGGCGGCTTTTAATTCATTTAATTTAGCTTTAATACTATCTAAATAAATTTCATTTTGTTTTTGAAGAGTTCCTTCAGCACCTCTAGATGTACTTAAAGAACTTTCATACATATCCCAGTTTTCAAAGAGCGCTAGCAAGTTATTAAACTGTCTCTTGCCTGCAATAGATTGAGCTACTGCTTGTTGCTGAGCAGATGTCCATGTCTCCCATTTTCCAGCAACTTCCTCGATAACAGTTCCCATGTCACGAAGATTCCCTTCCTGATCTAAAACTTCAATTCCTACCGCTTTAAGACTACTAGACACTTCTCCTAAAGAAACCCCAAATTCGTCTGCTCCATTAACTTTTAAGTCTGCCATACGAGAATAAATTGTTTTTAAAGCAGTACCCACAACAGCAGCATCTTGTCTTGTTACAGAAACAATAGTAGAAAGCTGCGCAGACAACTGATCAACATCAACACCCATCGCATTTGCGGCAGATGCTACTTTTGACATACCAGTAGATATTTCCTCAAGATCTGCTGCAGTACTTGCGGCAACCGCAGCTAATTTGTCTACATATAATTCAGCTTCTTCTGCAGTAACTTTATAACCGTTCCATACCGCAGTTAATTGTTCAGAAACTTCAGCTGCGCTCTGTCCAGTTACATTTGCTGCTTTAACGGTAGTTTGAGTACGAGCTTGAACATCTTTTTCCCCAAGACCTTGTTGATAATAAATCAATGCAGCATCAGTATAGTTAATAGTAGATGAACCTAAACTTTTTGCGGCTTTATTTGCACTTTTTGCAAATTTTTCCATTTCTTCATTTGATTTTTCAGTAACAATACGAATATCATTTAAAGACTTGTCCAATCTTTGAGTATAGCCCCATGCCTGTTGTATGCTTCCTGTAAAAGTATTTAATATACTAGAAGAAATACTCCATTTAACAGTATTAAGAAAACTTTGCTTTAATGAATCAAAAAGTTTATTAGTTTCTTTTACTGCGTTTTGAGTAGTAAATAGTGTAGAAATTAAATCCGTAAAAGCTGCCTTTCCTGTGTTTCCCGCAGAATTCATTATTACAGCTAAATTTCTTAATCCACCTTGAGTTTTCTCTATTTCTTTAGTAAAAGTTTTAACATTTACCGTATCTAATTTCATATCATAAGAATGTGTTAGCGCGGTTTGAACATCTTGCACAGTCTTCTTCAAATTTTGTAAATTACTTTTAGCTTCATCAATAGGTTTCTTATCTATCAATTGTAATTGAGTTAGTCCCATTTTAGATAATTCCTGTAAACTATTTCTTACAGTGTCTAGACTGGACTTATCAACTTTAAAGCCAATATTATACTTAATTTGTTTATTTGCCATTCCTTTTCCTCCTTTTGAGAAAATAAAATCTCTATTATCATTATATATGATAATAGAGATTAATATTTTTCTTCTTTTTGCCCAATTACTTAAATTTTTATATCTTTATCAACGAACATTTTTGCAATAAGTTGAATTTTATCTTCATCTAAGCTAGATAATAATTCTTTAATTTTATCAACTAAAAGAGGTCCTTTCTCAAATACAGTATTTACCATTGAAGATGCGGATCTACGATAGTCACTCATTTCTTTTTGAATCTTAGTAATATGATTCCATAACTCATTTTTTTCATTTTCTGGAATTGCTTCAATGATTAAATCTAATAAACCACTATGTTTAAGATTATCATAAAATTGAATTTCATCTTCTTTATCTTCTTCAGTAGCAGCAATATTAGAATACATCATTGCTAAGTTTAAATCAAAATAAAATTTAGTTTTAAAACTATTATATAAATCTGCTTCATCTGCTTTTTGCAAAGTAGTTATAATTAAATCATATTTATCTTGAGCAGATAAATATTGTATAACTTCAATAGTACTACCATTAAAATTAATAATTTTATTTTCTTTATTAATTGACTTATTAAAGTCAATATCTTTATAATTAACTAAAGCCATAATTCTTATCTCCTTTTTCTCTTTTATATATTTAGTATAATAAAAATTTTATACTATGTCAAATTAATTTTCTACTAAGTTTATAATTAATATCCATTTGTTGAATTTCTTGGATAATCTTGTGATAATCCTCTGCATTGCTACCTATATAAGTATTATTATAAAGAGTTCGTAATTTCGACTGATGCTCTTGAAAGTTAACTGATGTATCTGCAGCTAAACTTTGACCAGTTCCCATTTTTTGCATAATATCAATAACATTATAAGTTTGGTTATTAATTACTAAAAAGTAAGCAAAGTCTTCTTTATCTAAGGAACCTGCGGCCGCCAGTGGAAACATAGCAACTTTAAAAAACGAATACATATTTTCCATTTTGTTTTTATCTGAAAAAACAAAGTGCTTATTAAAGCTACGACGATAATTCACAAAAGCATTATAAAAACTTGATAAATGTTGATTTTTATTAGATATATCCATATTATCAATAAAATTTTTAAAACTAGCTCCAGTCTTTAAGCTAATTTTACCAGAACCTCCCTGTTGATTACGAGTTCTTTTTAATGAAGCTCCAGGCAAATTAATTTGAATTTTACCATCTTCTTTTTCATCCAGCATTTTTGGAATATTTAAACTGATTTGAATGTCTGTGGTTTTAGTATGAAAAACAGTACCTTTTTCTGTACCCGTAGATTTTACAGAAAGCTGAATATCTTTATTATTTTGAAAAGATTTTTCAAGAGTCTTGTCTAAATGCCTTTCTATGTCTTCTTGTAAAAAATCTTCTGAAAATATACCAACAATCTTACCAATGTAACTAAAAGTTGACATTAAAAATGCTTCAGCGAATTTGCCAACTTCTTCAGAAACTTGCGACACACCCTGGTTTTGTACCTCTCTTGCTAATCTTTTCAATACTTCTAAATTAGCCATCGCAGATTGAATATTTTTCTTTTGTGTATTAAAAGATCTTTTAAATGTATCATTAATTGAAAAAGAATAATTAGATCCTAAAAAATATTCTCTTGATATGGCTTTCGCATCTGACACTGCTTGAGCCACTCCATTGTTATTAATATTTGATAAGATATTGTCTATTTTAAAAGTAGACTCTACTTCTTCTTGAAAAGTTCCTTTCCCAAAAGGTTCAAAAACAGATTTCATTGTTGTAATACATTTATCTAACTTTTTAATAAATTCTTTTACATTTTTTTCAGAAGTAGTTTGAGATATTTCTGCTGCAGTTAGTCCCATTCCGATTTCATTAGCCATTTTTTCAGCAGACTTGTCATAAACTTTTTTCTGAACATCATTTAGAAGCTGAAAAAATTCATCATCATCTTGGTTACCTTTTAAATAAGGAGCAAGATCCCTCTTGAAAGTTTTAATTAACTTTTCACGAGTAGTTGCCATAGACTTCTTATATTGTCTTTCGATTAATGCTACATTATATCTATTCATTAAAGGATCCAACTCTTCTTTGTTATTAGTAATAATTCCTAGTCTAATACTCATATATACAACTCCTTTGTCTCTATTTATATTTATAGGGCTTGTAATTCAGCAAGCCCTATAAATATAGATTAATTATTTAAGCTATTTTACATAACAAAAAGATTATCTGCATTAGAGAAAGTAATTTTTGCATCAGAAGCAATTTTCCAAAGAGGCTGTTCATCATTTAGAGTTGTGGTATATTCTTCAAGCTCTTGTTCAGTATTAAAGCTGAAAGTTTGTGTTTCTGCATTAAAATTAATAGATTTAATCATATTTGCCTGTTCTTCTGTACCAAAGTAAGGTTTATAAATTCTAAGTGTCACTCCCGCTAATGTTAGTGTAGATGACAATCCATTTGCGGATTTTTCATGAGTATACCAAGGTATAATAAATGCTTTTTTATTTTTTTCCTCTGGCTGAGTTATTCCAACTAAGGGAATAGTTCCAATACTAGTTTTACCACTAGTTGAATCTGGACTATTAGCATACATCATTTCCTCCCCTGAAGATACAGTAAAGGGCTTTATTGAAAATTCTTCTGTGATAGAATACTCTCTATTTACTTGCACCGTATTCCAAACCGAGTCATTATTTTCAATAGTACTATCAGCAACAACATCATCAACAATTTCCATTTCACATAAAACTTTCTTATTTGGACGATTAAGAGTATATCCAGGCATAGCATCCATTACAAAAGAGAATGTTGAAGGATCGCCAGTTGCTGCCATATTAAATGTAAAGTTAGATTGTACTTTTACATTGGGGAAAGTAATCATTGCTTTTACATCTTTTCCATCTGCTGCTCTGCGGAAGTCTGTAGTTGCTTCTACATAATAATAACCAGCAAAATTTTGTGCATCAATAACAAATTGAGTTACTGCAGGTTTTTCTTCTGTGTAATAATCAACAAATACTGGAACTTCATGTTTTCCTGGACCAAAGTATTTTGCGACTGAAGAAAGGTCCTGAGTAGGGGTAATAATTGCTATCTCTGCATCTACCAGCTCTGTAGAGGAAATAATCTCTAAGTTCGTAAAAGCTCTAATGAAACTCCCGTTTTCATCCGTTTGTACAACGAAGCAAGGAGAGGTAGTAGAAATAGCACCTTTTCCCGCAGGGAGATTGATAATAGCATCAACCACTTTATTATTATCACCTATCTCAAGAGACATAATAGCATTTTCTATGTGATGCACTTTAATTGGATTATTAATTGTTACTGTATAACCATACTGTGGAATTAGAATTTCTGAATCATGATCGCCAGAATAACTTGCTTCACAAAAGTCGCTTCTATATACAGATGTTTCAGATCCATTCTGAAAATAACAAATACAACATTCATTACTATTATCTGCAATTATCCACAAGTCTTTTAATTCTGCCGTGTTCAATACTAAACAATCTTTTTTATCAATGCTTAGCTTTTCTCCTGCAACAATATTTTTATCAATTAATAACTGATATATGGTTTCATATTTATTAAAGCTTTTAGTATATTCTAATAAAACCTGATCAACAGTAGCAACAGTTCCATTAGTAAGATAAATCTCCCAATCAGTAGATTGAATTTCATGTTTATAAACCTCTAAAGGTTGAAAAAGCCCCGCTCCAGTTAAAATTGCTAGTCCCTTTTCAGACAATAAAGCATCTTCAACAGTGAAAGTCAAAGTCTTTTCACCTTCCCAAGCAATTAATCTGCTATTGCCGCGACCGCCGGTTGCATATACAGTAGATGCAGCTCCTTCAATAGTAGATGTTTTTGCAGAATCAATATATAACACTGGCTGTCCTACGCTATAGTTATAGCTACCTAAGGATCCAGATTTTTTCGCTTTAAACACAACATCGCATATTTCGCGAACACCAAATTTCATAAGGTTTAATTCCTCCTTATTTTTATTTTTATATTTATATTAAAAATCGGGATAGGAGAAAATTATCTCCTCTCCCGATAATTTTTTTTAATAATTAGACCTATTAATTATTATTAGTAATAGAGTCTCCTGTCACAACATTAGCTTCTTCTGCAGCGTCATCAACAATTTGAATTGCACACAATACTTTTTTATTAGCATCAAATGCAGTGTATCCAGGCATTGCATCCATAGTGAATGTAAATGTTGAAGGATCGCCAGTTGCTGCCATGTTAAATGTAAAGTTAGATTGAATCTTAACATTAGGGAATACAATTTCCGCAGGAAGATCCATACCATCAGACTGACGTCTAAATAAAGTAGAAGCTTCTACATAATAGTATCCTGCAAAGTTTTCTGCATCGATTACCAATTCGGTAACATTACTCTGTCTGTTAACATAGAAGTCAACAAATACATTTGCACTTTCAGTAACAGCAGAATTATCACTCTTTTTAACTGCTGGTCCTGATAATGTTGCGCCTGATACCTCAAAACCTTTAAGCATTTCCCCGTTTAAAGAACCATCTTTATCAGTTAACATTACAAATACAGGAGCATCAGTGCTAATGGTATCAGTTTTACTAGGCATAGCATCTGTTAAGTTAATAGTTGCTGTTCCTCCTGATACACTCATAGTTGCTAATGCAGTGCAATGAACTTTTACTGCATGCTCTGTTGTTGCATGCATAAGACCTGCACCAGAAAGAATTGCAAAACCAATAGGAGAAAGTAAAGCATCTTCAACAGTAAAAGTTAAAGTTTTTTCGCCTTCCCACGCAACAAGACGAGAGTTTCCGCGGCCGCCGGTTGCATATACAGTAGATGCAGCTCCTTCAATAGTAGAAGTTTTTGCACTGTCAATGTAAAGTACTGGTTGGCCTACCGCATAGTGATAAGAACCAATATTACCTGACGCTTTCGCTTTAAATACAACATCGCATATTTCGCGAACACCAAATTTCATAAGGTTTTTCCTCCTTAATTATTTTTATTTTTTTGTATTTTTATTTTTGTCTTGAGTTCGTAAATCAATCATCCAATTGTCCACTTCTTCAAGATCTTTAGCTCCAGCCATTTTTGCTTGAACATATGCATCCCACTGCAATTTAAGCTGAAAACGCTGAAACTCATCATAGAGTTGACAAAGCGTATATCCCATCAAAGAATTTAAATCTTTTCCGCTACCTACCGCAAGAATTGAAGCATAACGTCCAAGAATATTCATACTCATCTTTTCACCATTTGCTTCAAGAATATCATTTTTTATTTTTAGTAACTTTGCGTGTCTCTGTTTAAATTTCTCTGCAATTCTTTTAGACAGCTCTCCGCTAGGGTTATATTTTTCATCTTCCCCTTTACTGAAATTCAAATTAAACATTTCCCTTATAATTGTTTTAAATGCGTCAAAGTTTTTTTCATTAATAAAAAATTCTTTGTCATCTCGTATTAACACTATTGCATTGGTTCGGACTCCAACTTCATAGAGAGGAAAAATTAAAGTTAATACAAGGTGAGTAGCTTCGATAGTCTGTTTAATGGAATTATTTGTTTTGTCATTCATTATCGACATAAATATATCAAAATCCCTATAATTAGATAAACGAATTTTGTCCTGCTCATTTAAAATTTTTTTAGAAAAATCTAAAAATCCACAGCCAATAAAAAATGCTTCTTCGCCTATGTAAGCAATTTCTTTTAAAGTGGGCTGATGGATAGTTACTTGAGCTTCAGGAAATGGGATATCATTTCCTGAAAGTAAAAGTAATTGCCCTAGCATAATTATTCGTTAGGAATTTTATCGTCAGAACCGTGAGTTGCTTGAAAAAGTAAACTATATCCAGCCAATTCGTTGCTTAATGGAAGCATTTTCATTTCAGCAAATTGCAACTCTCCAATTCCAGTTAATTTTGTTTTATTTAAAAGACCATCAATTATACCCGCAATTTTCATAGGTCTTACTTGATAGTTTCCCAGATACCAATAATCAGTATGACAAAGAATATCAAAAGATACAGTGCAATCTCTAAACTCTGGATTAGAAGTTTCAGAGAAATCATCAAAAGTTAAAATAATATAACTTTTCACTTCTTCGTGCTCTTTCATTTTTATCTTAGGAACTAAAGTCAAGTAATTTCCTTCAATAATATCTTTAACTGAAGTATTATCAATAATTTCACGATAACTTTTGTTAGAATTGTCTAAACAATCCTTGGTATTCAAAACTAATAATCTTTTTAATTGATCGCTATATATCCCGCCTTGAGTAAATAGCCTTTTAATAATTATTTCCGCATCCTTCTCACTTGAATAAAAAGAAGAATGTATATTATTTTCTAATGTTACATTTTTTAACATAAATCCTTTTATCTCCTTTTAAACTCTTACAATGAATCAACAGCAATGTTAATAATCGCGATATCATGTCCTTCTACTTCATATGCTAATGAGAAGGAGCCTTGCTTACCCGTTAAAATTTCCACTCTTACAAGCAACTCATTAGGAATTAAATTTACCATTCTTTCTTTAGTTTCATTAAGAATTTTCCAAAACCCAAAAGAGCCTGAATAATTTTTTAATTCATACACATGAGTATCATAAGGATAAACTAATGTAGGTCCTACAATGGCGATATCGCTTGTATTACAATCATTTTCTTTATGATTTTCGCTATTTTCAACTGCCCTATCAAGATCTGTTTCAATAGTATTATTATAAGTTTCTTTTAAAGACACTTCTAATAAACCGGGAGTAGAAATACTATCTACGCTTTGCACTTCCCAAGTTTGATTATTAATAGTAACTTTACTAAAACGATGCAATTGAGCAAGAGTCTCTTCTGTTTGAGAAATATAAACAGTTAAAGTATAATTTAATTTGTTAATATAATTACCGCCACCCTGTATCCAATCAATATCTTTCTCTACTGGGCCTTTAATATATACCCAATATTTAGAATTATTTTCAAGAACCAATTCATTGCGGCAGCGACGGAGTTCCGCCCTAAAGTAAGCAGTCTCCTCTAATCGTCTTAAATATACAATCCAATGAGAACCGTTTTCTTTCCACTCAATAACATCTCCTTCTTTAATATTTGTATCTACTTCTCCTTGAGGAGTAGTTCCAACTCTGTCTTCATTTAAACAAATATCTTTAAAAGGAATTGACAAAATTTTATTATCTAAATCTACACTTAACTTATTTGGGTTAATTAAACATCTAAATTCTCGACCATCAGAGAGAACTGCGGTTGCCGCCTGATATGAATATAATAAAGCCTTTTTTAAACTTTTCAATTTATCTTTATTCATTCTTTCTTGTTGATTTTTTCCACCCATATAGTTAAGTCTTAACGCCATATTATTTCTCGACATTATTTTTTAATTCATTTACCAAATTTAAACATTCAAAAATGGTTTTACGAAAAATCATAAAATCACTTTCTTTTGTCAAGGTAAATAATCCTTCTAATTTATTCATTAGTTGAAACAATATTTGATGATGGTCTAACAATAGCAAATCCATTCCCGCAAATTCTTCTTGAATAGTAGTAAGTGGCTTTTGCCAATCAGCATTTTCTTCTCTAATTGGCAAAAGTTTATAAATTTGATTTACTAATCTAGATAAATTTGTAGCAATAGCTTTATTTTCAATAAAAGCATCATATTTAATTATCATGACGCACCTCACTCTTTAGACAAGTTAGGAAGATCTTGCCATTTTTCTCCAGAATCTTGTATTACAGGAGTATTAGTATTAGTACTAACATTCCCAGCCTGTACTGAAGTTGCCATGATATCTCCAAATGTAGACTTCATAATTCCATTAAAAGATTTTCTTCTTTTATAAAGTCTCTGTAAATGGAAACCAATTCTTTCATATTCTTTTCTTAAAGAATTTAATTTAGCCATGTGGTTAGCTTGTGAAGTCATTTTAAAATCTGATCCAGTGTATTTCATGCGTGCCACTTCAACAGACGCAAGCTGCTGATCAAACCAGCCTACTACCATATATACTGCTATAATATGCATCTCTTCATTAGAGAGTTCAACATTAAATCTTTTATTTTCTAAATCATAATCAAAAATAGCTACTCGTGGAAATTCAAACCATGGGAGCGCATTTAACAATAACTCTTCTAATAAATTTTCTGTTTGATCTGCATCTAATTCCATATACATATCATCAGTAACTTTTGAGTAAAAGTAATTATAAACTTTTGTAAATTCCGTAACCATTTTTAACTCTCCTCCTTACTGACTGTTAATTTAATTTATTTTATTTCTTAGTAACTACTCTACGAGTAGGAGCACTTGTAGTTGCGGTTGGTGCATCTACCCTTCTGCCTGCAACAGGCGCTTCAGCAGTTTCTTTATTTGCTTTGTTAATTTCAATCGCGGAAGTTACATTAAAACCTAATTTTTCTTGAATTGCTTGTCTCTTACTCAAGTCATTAATTTCAAGTTTAACTGCCAAGTCCTTAACCAAATCAATAACTCCAGAAGGGGCAAAGTCAAGGCAATCTAAAAGCTCATCTAAAGAGCCATTTAAAAGTAATTTTTCAATATCCGCATCAGTATAATTATATTCAAGTTCAACTCCACCGATTAATGTAGCAATTGCTTCTTCATTGTCTAAAATTAAATATTGTCTAAGAAGACGCATGCCGCCGGGAGTATAGGACAATTTTTGAAGTTCTTCATAAGATACTTCTTTAGTTTCACCAGGATAGAATTTTCTACGAAGATTATTCATATCAGGAAGGGCATATCCAATAGAACTATGACTACGATTTGTAGCTTTGATTTTTGTATTTTTATTTAACATATTTATAAACTCCTTTTATCTCTTAGGCGATAAATATAATTGGGGAAGGCTCGCCTCTACCTTCCCCAACTTTTATCTTTTTAGAATAAAGCTATAGGAAGCTCTCCAAAACTTCAGTCGTTAGCTAAAGCAGAGTTGGTATATACGTGAACGATACCAGCGGAGAATACGCCAACACCGATTTTCTTGTATACATCAATGTGTTTTGACCAATCGTCTTGTTCAGTTTCTCTTACCATAGTTTGACCTTCGAAAGCAACCTTAACAACCTTACCTGCATTGCTAGGAATCAAGTAAGCGATGGAAGGATCAATAACTTTCTTAGTGTAACCTTTAGAATCCTTATCCCATTCATAAGACTGAGGAAGGATAACTACATTGTGTCCTTTGTAGTTAGCAAGGTAACCTTTATTCCATAATTCGTTCTTAACGCTTTCAGAAGCCCAATCCTTAGCAGGAATCATCTTAGCTGCGAATTCATATGTGCAGTAGATGGTAGTAGGAGCATAAGAATCAGCGTGTTGAAGCAATTCGTCGAAGTTAACTTCATCAAAAGCTGAATCAGTATGAGCTTGTTCGTTAGGAAGATTTTCGATCATACCAGTTAATGCAAGAGCGATTTCGTTGTAGATAGCGTCGTTAAGACCTTCCATAACAATATCAAGCAATTCAGCAAGATCTACTCTACCATCAAGGAATTCTTCGATACTGATTTCAGCAGCTCCGCCGTAAGCAGTAGCTTTAAGTTCGAAAGAAGCTCCATCAAGTTTGAAAGTTTCGTATACACCAGCAAGACCCACTTTAGTGATGAATTGCTTAGCGCGTCTACGAGAAGCTGCAGTTACTCTTTGAGTGAATACTGCCTTTTCGCCTTGACCAAATTGCTTAATTTCAGCAAATTGACCATAAGCTTCCATTACTCTTACAGGAAGAACTTCATCAACAACAACTTCCATCAAAGAGAAAATGGTATTTTTATTTTCACGATATAAAGCAGGGGTAGCTGCATATTCGTTCAATTCTTTTCTTAAAGTTTCATTAAGTTCTGCGTAGCTGAACTTGTTATCGCCGAAGCTGTATGCTACGGGAGAAGCCGCGTTAGCTTTAGCAGTAACTTTTGCTAATTCAAATAAATTCTTTTGATCTAACATTTTTGTCTCCTCCTTACTTAATTCTTTGAATCTTTACGCCTTCTTGACCATCAGGCATAGTGTAGATTTTAACTACTTTCCATTCCATATCGCCAGTACCAACTTTAAGGTAACCAGTTGTATCAGGAGTTAAAACTTCTCCTTCAGCAATAGTGCTACCCATATCGGTTTCAACATCTTTTGCACCTGCTTTAATAAGGCAGTTAGTAGTAAAGATGTCACCAACATTAGTTTTCATTACGCGAGGATACATTTCTTCGCGGTTGTCAGGCAACATTGCGAAATCTTTGTAGCTTACTCTCCAAGCATCATCATATAACTTTACTTCGTTAAGAACCAACATCCATTCGCCAGCGCCATCAAGGTTAACTTTACCAGCAGCGTAGTCATATTTTACGAACATACCATTTTCAAGAACTTTAATGCTTGAATCAGCAGGCAATTGAGCGTAAATTTGACCAGTTCTCTTAGCTGAAAGATGATTAGGTTCTACTTGACCAAAACCAATTCTTTTCATAATTGATCCTCCTAATTAAAATTTTTTATTTTTTTCTATTGTTTAAAACCGCTGTAATATACGCGGGGATTGAAGGACCTTCATTAGCTAAATTAAATGTAGTAACTACAGGCTCTTCTGTAATAATATCATTTTTAGAGCTATCGTCTAAATTGAAATTGACCTTATTTCTCACGCAAATTACTGATAATTTTGCTTCAATTTCATCTACTGAATATTTAGACTTATTCTCAATTACTTCCTTCTTATCTTCATCTGATAAGAAGCAGAATTTGGAAATCATTTCGTCTTTCTTTGCATCTTCGATTTGAGCTTTAAAAGCAACGAGTTCATCATATTTTACTTTAAGTTCAGAATACTGTTCTTGAAGAGCGGCAAATTCAGTTTCAAGAAGTTCATATTTCTTCTTATTTTCTTCTTCTTCTTTGTCGTCATCTGTAGGAGCGTCCGAATTCTCTTGAGATTTTTCCTCTTCTTTCTTTTCTTCTTCTTTTGCAAAATGTTTTTTCTTTTCTTCCTCTTCTTCTTCGGAAGGTTCCTCTTTCTCTTCGTCATTAGAAGTGGTCTCGTTGTTTTCTTCTTCTTCTTCTTTTTTCTTAGATGCAGCAAAATCATTTTCCGCTGTTTCTTCTACGGGTTCAGTAGCAACTTCTTCCGCAGAAACTTCAGCAGGAACAGTTTCAGTGAATTGTTCCACTTCAACAGCGGGAGTTTCCTCAACCACTTCTGTTTCAGGAACTTGAACTTCATTTTCCATTTGCTGTCCTCCTTGTAATGCAAATTGTAACTCTTGCATCATACTAAATAATGTTTTCTTAAACTCATCATCAATTTTCGTGAAGCTTGAGCTTACTTTAGGAGCGGTGACGCTAGATCCTTCAAAACAAGGCTCCACATCATCGCCTAGGATACAAAGCTTAGAGAAAACTGCGTCATTAATAATGAAGAAATCCATTCCGCTTTCGCGATTAGTTGCCCAATGACCATTTAAAGTATCTTCATCCAATTCCATTGAATGAGGACGCCCTTCGTCAACAGCAATCTTACATTCTTCATACTGGCCTGTCCAAAGATAGCCAGTTGTCATAAGATATTTTCTTGTCACTTTGTTCCCAAACTCATCTGTGTCCTCAAAAGTTTGAAACCATACTTTCGCAGCAGGATCGACGAAGCCATAAGGTGTAGTCATACATTCAAACTTAATACCTTCGTCATCAATAATCATACGATTACCGTGGTCAGCAAAGTCTTCTTTTTCTTTTCTAAAATAGCCAACAATTGGCGCTCCGCGAAGAGTTTTTGCCATTTCCATAGCAACTTCTTCATTAATAAAAGAGCGATTGCGGTTTTCCCCTAAGTATAAAACCTTAATTTCGCACTTTGACATTAATGGATTAATATCAAGAGGTTGAAGGTTAATAAACTCGGGAGAATCAATAGTAGCAATAGACTTGTGCATTTTCTTTCTCCTTAATTCATACTTTCTCGGTTAGCAATTGTCTTATCGGACTTCTCACCATCATCCTTTTCTTTACGGCCTGGCTTAGATTCTTCTCCATTTTCTGAAGCCTTACCTTTGCCATCTTTCGCAGTCTTCAATGCATCAGAATTCATTGTGTTTGAAGTAAGCGGTGGGATGAACAAACTTACTAAGTCAAGCACTTGAGTTTCAAAATATGCATTTGCAAGAATTGAGCTTTGAGATTGTCCTAAAGCAATCATTGGTAACATTTTTGAATAACCCATTGATGCAAGTTCTTTATATTGCTTTGACATTTCTTTATAATTATAAACAGTCGTCTTTAAAATGCTTGCTTTTAAAGTAAATTTCTTAGGCGTGTTATTAAAATTTTTAATAAGCTGATTTAAGAAACCTTCAAACTGTAAAATTAAATTATAGAGTGATGCTTCGTCATTTATAATAGAACGATCAAGAGCAACATTACCGTCTGTATTAAATAAGTTTTGCGCAGTACCAGTAGAATTGTACACAGAGCGTTCAACCTTTTCTAATTCATCAATTGAGGTTACAGAACTATTATCAGCTAAATCTGCAACTTCAACATCTGCAAAAGTGGTTAAAACATCCACTCCAATCGCCTTGCCGAGCATACGCACAGCATTATTATGGAGCTCCGCGACTTCATCTAAATCAAATACTAGATCGCCGTTCTTATCTAATGGCATTTGTTGAATGATAATTTTAACTAATTTTTGAGCCATTCTTCTTCTATCCATATCTTGCGCCATATCTAAATCAATAAGATAAGGAATGGTAGAAATAAATAAAGGAATTTGCTCTCCGCCATTTGTAAACATAACGGAATACTCTGGGTCTAATGGATACCATCCTGCAGTATCCCCCATAAAATCTGCGGGTAATTTTCCCTCTTTAAAAAGAACATAACCGCGTTGGAAATCTTTTGGAAACGCTTTAATAACTCTCATACGATATTGAATATCTCTAAAAGTTTCGTCAAAGTATTTCATATTAAATTCCACAACGGGACGGCCATCCACTTCAAATCGTGAACGACAGTAGTTCGCGGGAAGCTCTTGAATCATAGAATGAGTTTTATCTTTCTCAATAATATAACCATAATAAGCTCCATGACGAATTACTTTGAGCGCCACCTTTCCAAAGAAAGCTTTAACATTAAAATTATCTAAAAGTGTTAAAGCTTCATGGAAACTAGTTAAAACTTTTTCATTATTAGCCTTAGCTTCATTAATATAAGGGGTTATCATCCAATCGTAACAATATAAATTAGCCATATATTTACATAAACGGCCATAAATACCATTAGTCTTAAAAAAGAAATCAGATATCTCTCTCATTTTTGCGTAGTCATAAGAATCTATCGCTCTTAATACAGTTTGTTTATCAGCAAGGTTGGGATTTGCTTTTTTTAAATCTCCCGCGCTGGTAATAACTGCATCTTCAAGCATTTTTACTCCTACTTTTAATTTACTGAAATCTAAGGGAGGGCGTTTACCAGTGTCAGTTGTAGAAGGAATATCAATTCCTTTTTCATTAATTTTTGTTTGTTCATTCATTTTGCTTGACACCTCGTTTCCTATCTTTATATACTATACAAAAATTTTTAGAACTTGTCAACTTAAGTATAGTAAAAAAAGTTAATACCCCGCGGCTTTCATAATATAATCAAATGTGATGCGCTCCTCATCCCAATAAGGAATTGCAATCAAAGTAATATTATGATCGCGGCAATACTCTCTTTTTTTCATATCATTGGCTTGTTGTTTTCTGAGTCCTTGCATTCCTCCAAATTTAGATTTGGGTTCGTAATGCTGAACTCCTTGATATTCAATTAAAAAATCTAAATCTCCACTATCATCAAAGACAGCGAAATCAAATCTTAGCGGGTGTCCGCTAAAGCTGACTAGATCTGGAAAGGTATATTCCTCTACGAATGCCATATCGTTCATTTGTAAAATTTCTTCTATTTTAATTTCTCCACGACTTGCTCGCATAAAAAATCTCCTTTACTATATTTATATAAAAAAACAATTAATCTTCTTATAAAGTTTTGTCCTTAATACCGCGTTTTACTTACTATTACTAAACAGCATTAATCCAGAAATTCCGCGTTTCTTTTTCTTCCTAGTCCTATCTTCTTCAAGTTTAATATAATATAAGCCATAAACAAAAGCAGAAAATCTATCTTTTGGAGTTGAACGACTTACTCTTTTAAGAATAATATTAACACCCTCGTTTTCTTCAACTAGGTTCAACATTTGTTCTCTTAAAATGGTAGTCAATGTGAAAGGTTGTAGCTCTACAGCTCTCTTTGCTGCATCCATTTCCTGACCTTTCTTAGTACTCATTAATTTAACTTTTGCTTGCTGCTCGTCAATTAAGAACTTAATTTTACCACTATTCATCTGGCTTTGACAATATACATAAGCTTCTGTATTAATTGGCGCATTTGCTTTTACCAAATACATGGCATCAAGTTCAGTACTTCCTGTTCTAAACTTTTTATAGAAACCTTCATCGTCATTAATAACACCAAAGTCTGGCAATATCTCTCCAGATTCTGGATCTACTTGAGCTTTAACCATATAGTCTACAAGACCAATACCTAAACCGTTGGCGTCGAGAACTAGCGTCCGCGCCTTGTATTTATAAAAAAGTCTTTTTAAATAAATTGCTTGATTTTCAAAATGCTCATCTTCATAGCTATAAAGCATAACTAAGGACTTCAGGCTGGTGCCTTGAACTTGCGGAGTCACTTTAAATACGCACACTTCCGATGTACATCCTTTACGACCTACGTCGACAGAAATAACATAATAAGCATTTTTAGCAGATCTGTTACTAAATTCATACTCAGGTTGCAAAAGCTGTCTATGTTTATCAAATCGCTCCGCAGAGAAATAAGCATTTTCCGCGTCGCCGCTCCATTCTGACTCATATTCTCTTGCAAATGAAGCATCATTATAAGTACCGTCAAGTTTCAGTTCTTCAATAAAGCTCTTTTTAAGTAATTTTTCCATAACAGGTACTCGCCAAGTTCCGCCTAATACAACAGCTTCGCTAGGATCAATAATTTCTTGAATCAAGAGCTGCATTAGCTTTTGATACGCGAAAGAGTTTTTCCAACCTGCAGTTGTAACATAAATCTGACTCTTATTTACAGTTTCACTTTCTATGCGTTCACCGCTTGCTAATCTTCGGTCTACGTTCATAGTAGGAATGATAACTTCGTTCAAAAGTGTCTGATCAATCAAGATACATTCTTCCATTAAACCCCCCGTAGCACGCTTACCACGAGAACTTTGACGAGCTGCCATAATATCAAGTTTTGAGCCATTTTTAAAAAGTAACTCAATATTATCTTTACTAGTTTTAGTTTTACCACGCGTCAAGTCTAATTCATTTTGTAGGCCAGGAATAAGTTTACATAACTCCTCTTGTTTTTCTTTCAAAATACCTGCGGCCTGCTCTTTTCCGCCTGTAGTAACGAACAGGTGGCTACCTGGGTATAAAATACAACGCAACATTAAAACCAATACCGAGAGGAATGATTTTGAATATGCACGGGGAAAAGTTGCATACGCGTATCTATGACGCATTACCGCTCTTAAAAATACGCGTTGATAAAAATAAAGCTTAAAATTATTAGGATTATTACCGCATAAAAATTCTACAAAAATATCTGGGTATTCTCTCCAAAAAGAGATATATTCTCGCGCAACTGGGATAATGGCATTAACACGCTCTTCAGAGAGCCCCATTTTTTTATTATCTCCAGTAGAAACAAGAGACATTAAATCTTTTAGTGCCATTATTCTTCCTCCCAATCTCCCGCCATAGTTTCAGCATCTTGATCTTTCTGTCTTTCTGCCTCTTCAATAAATGCTTCAAAATCTTCGTCCTGGAGCTCAAGATCTATATTCTGATCCGCCGCATCATTCATTTCCTTTTGAATCATAATCTTCTTCAAAGAGTCTTCGATTTGTTGTCCAAAGCCAAGGTCTTGAGTTACTAATTTATATAAATACCCCTGCATATCTTGCAAGGTAACATCAACTTTATCTTGAGGAATATCTGTAGCATATCGGGGGATAAAGCCATCCTTTTCGCAAATGCGAACAAGTTCCCCAATGGAATCTACAAAATCACTTTTGCCTTCTTTGTTTTGAGCGGCAGTAAATTTTGCGGATTTACGCAAACCTTCACTTACTTTAGAGAGTTTTTGATAGCCCTCAATATCGCCATTATCAATCGCTTGGTTCATCTTGAGATTAGTTTTACAAATTAAAATCAAAGTATTGATACTATCCGCATCTTGGATATCAAAGGAAGCCATCATTTGTTCATAGGTCTTTTCTAATTCAACCCATTCTTCTGGCTTATAAAGCCTTCCCCACTTCATAGCCAAATAAACTTTATCGTCTGCGGTCAAGTCCTCTCCAGGATTAGGAAGGTCTTCCGCGCGGAAGAAGTTATTTTCGTTGTATGGATTATTAGGACCAAGATATGGGTTTGCAACAGGGCTAGTCATTGCCGCTTCTCTTTGGGAAGGAGTAGAAGTTAAAGTTTTATATTCAGCTTCAGATATTTCACCATTTTCAAATTTCTCACGGTAAAATGCGTCCTTTTCTGCATTGATCTCAGCCATTTCCGCCCTTTTAGCTTCTTCTTGCGCAATGAGTTTGGGGCCATCCTCCCAGCCATATTTATTCCATTGACTTAGTTTCATCTTGGATAAATATTTGCCGAAAACCGCATCTGATTTAAACTTTAACGCACCTTTCTTTTCATAATCTTTATCTCGCAAAACATTCCATTCTGAAGGAATATATGGCAAATCTAATTTTTCTAACACCCAGAGAAAGGTGCTTTCATCAAATGCATTGATATGCATTGTAAGACATTTTTTACAAAGCTCAGTTTTCTTGCCGCTTTTGTAAGTATAGAAATTGCCATCTTCCATTTCTTTATTACATTTTTCACAAAAAAGTTTTGACATTATTATTTCTCCTTAGTTTTAGCATTTCTGCAACACTTGCATATAGAATAGTAGCCATCCTTTGATGTATTATTTTTAGAGAAAAATCGATTATGAGCTAGCTTAACTTCTCCACAACGCGTACATCTTTTCCAAGTGCCACGCTCTACTTCAGTATAATACCAAATGAGATAATCTTCTTTGGCCTTCTCTGATAAAATTTTTGGAATTTTATTTCTCCATAGAGAAGAAATATATTCTGGAGTGTGGTGAAGATTATGCTTTTCTATTAGCAGCTGTTGAATCTCCGCGTTTGTTTGCCCTTGAATTTTAGCTTCAACTAAAGTGCGGTAGGCGGGGTATGGATCTAGCCCCTCCCGCAATAATTTTTTGAAATCCCGCATCATATAGTGAAAATCGCTACTATACTTATGCTTTAAATGTGTATCTAACATTTCATAATTACAAAGAATTGCGCTGATATGCTCAGATTTAAAAAAAGTAATTACCGCATTACTAGTAGGTTCATTATTTTCATCAAAGTAAATTTCATCAGAAATTTCTATTCCATTTGAGCCATGATGAATGGCCCCTCTGTGTCTCATAGGTGAATGAAAAAAATCTTTTAAAATATACTGCTGTTGCCGCATTTCGATAGCCTGTTTCTTAAGCAAGTACTTATTTTTTCCAGTTGCTTTTTTAGCTTGCTCTTCTACTATTTCGATCTCTCGCCTTAAGTCGGCTAAACCTGGCACCTCCGCAATATCCTCTTCAGTAATTTCTATTTTTGGGGTGAGGTATTGATTTTTATCATTGTTAATTAAATTATAAACTCCATCTTCGCCATTTTCAAACTTGCTTACTAATTCTTCATATGATGTTTCGCGCTTATCTATTGTTATTTGTCTATTGTCTGTTGTTATATATTTTTGTTTTTTCTCTTCTTTTGGAATTGCATCTAAAATATAATCACTTAAAATTTCTAAGTATTTGTCTGTTAATTGAGAAGAAGGAGCAGAGTCGATTATTTTTTGAACATGAGCGCTACGCTCTTCTGGGGTTTTCAAAGAATAATCAAGTCTAATTGGTTCTTTTTCTTCCATAATTTAGCTCCTTGTCTTTTTATTCTACTAAAATTATGGGAAAATTTTTGGGTAAAGTCAAATTAAATGTCGGAAAGCGTCGTAATTGGAATTCGTATGGGGGTGCGATATTTTTTAAAGGGAAAGTAGGGAAAGATAATTTTTCTTCTTTTTCTCGTAATTCTGGTATAAAACTTTTCGTATTTTGAAATGAAAAAAACTTTTTGTAAGTGGAATGTCGTGCCAAATCAAAAATCCAAAATCTAATTCTGTCTATCCCGAAACTACACCCCCACCTAATTTAATTTTGTCAAGTCATCCCCATCTTTTTAATTTTAATCCAATTAAAATTTTTAGTAAATTACTTAACTTTTTGAATGAAATGATAAGAACTATTCATTTTCTATTTTAATTTATCTACAAGTCAAGCAAAGTATTAATGCGGCAGTCGGTATGAAGATGCTATCTAATACCACGCGGCCGCCGCCTCAAACCGGCGGATTAAGTTGAACAAAAGGAAAATTTTTGTTATAATTATAATAGAAAATAAAACAAGGAGGAAATCGTCATGGTGACAAACAACACTCAAGTCGTTTGTCCCAAGTGCAAGAGTGTCAATTGCTATGAGATAATCAAGAGCGAATACATTGACACAGACTTACACACTACTTACTCATGTGAGGCGTGCGGCAGCGAGTACACTAACATCTATGCGTTGGTCTATCTCGGCGGCTACACAAACACAATGAAGTATGACAGAGACAACATCACTGTCGAGTAATGGGACAGTGTGAGTCGGTAACACACAGACGAATTAAATAAAAATTTACCGACTGGTAGCGTCCTGCGAGGGGTGCTGCCAGTCTCGCACAAAACAGAGGCTTTG
>JAEIGA010003016.1_pt1 | contig 26507 bp, 44 predicted proteins | sample 9270691 | NCBI WGS metagenome assembly JAEIGA01 (sample SAMN17057246, study PRJNA624740) | gut metagenome | biome: biome; isolation source: fecal sample | host: Bos grunniens | place: China: Xizang | collected 2019 | reverse complement strand
GTTTCCCGTGGAACAGTGTGGAAAACTGCACTATGGGGCGGTCACTCTCCCAAATTCATCTACGCTGTAACGTTTTTCTCTCCCGTGCCTCTTCCGATGACACTCCCGGCATAAACTTACTAGGTTCTCCTCGTTGAGTGTGATCCCTTCGTCCTGAATGTTGTCCGGAGTCAGGGCAATTATGTGGTGCACCTCTTCAGCTGGTGTTATCAGTCCACGCTTCAGACAGTCTGCGCACAATCCCCCGTCACGTTTGTAGATGTATGTGCGCATGTTCTTCCATGCCTGCGATCTGTAGAATGATTCAGCCCAAGGTTTCATATTCGTTTAAGGCAGAGCGGAGATATTCGAAAGGAGAGACTATTTATGATCCACGAGCCAGCTGGCTTGTACACACTCTGCCACCAACTGAAAAGAGCACGGGCGCCGTATTCCCATGCTCTTCATCAGTGTATATTATACGTCCTCCTCTTTGGACAATTTGGACAACTTTTCAAAATAGCGTATGACCCGTTTCCTTGAGTAGTAATAGTCCGGGTATCCGTACACCTTACGGTTCGTCACTTTCCAGTTGCATCGCATGATGTAATGCCACTTGATGATACCGGCGATCTCGGCGTCTTCTACGGTTTCCAGCCAGTCGTCAATCTCCTGCTGCATGGATATGAGTCTCTCCTTCTCCGCTTCCAACTGATCCTTCAGTTTGATGATGCGCAACGCTGTACGCTCTGTCGGGTTGCCCGGCTCTGTCGAGTGCGTGCCGTTTCCGATCGGTGAGTGTACTGTGTTGTACAGTTGGCTTATCTCTGCCTCGATCGCATCAATGTACGAAGATAATCCGTAATACTGCTCAAGTTGTTCAATGGTCATTCAATCTTTGTCTTCCTTCCGGGCGTTTTGCAATAGTCACATGGTACGAACCAGTCTCCTCCGGGCGTCTCACATTCTTCACAGGTGCCACAGGCTTTCTTGCAGTGCTTGATAAATTCGGGACAGTTCCAGCACATATCTTCTCTGTACCATCTCCAACACGGTTGAACTTCGAACAGGTTTAACTGTTCTATCATTCTTCTTTCCTCTGCTCTGCCTTATATAATGTTAAAAAATAATCTTTCCAAATCTCATTAAGCAAAGAAATGATTTCCCCAAATGCGTAGTTTTCTTCATCATTCGGATTTATGCCGTATCGTGATTCCATTTCATCAACTATGTATCTCCACGTAATGCTATAATCCTTGCTCATTCTTCTTTCCTCTCTGCCCATGAACAGAAATCGTTTTCAAGACCGCTCATTTCATAATCACAATACTTACCGCTTCCGTTCCAATACTTACAGTCCTTGCATCGAATCACAGGCACAGCATCGACTGTCGGAGCGCTATCAATCATACCCTTGCAATCAAGCAATATCGCAATCTCTGCTTTCGGTATTTTCCCTTTTCGCATAAGTCTGATGTGTTCAACGAATTTGTCAAAATCAATGTGCATCGCATCCGCATCAATCAGTCTCATACTCCTTCACGCTCCGTTTCTCTCACCGCCATGATGAGTATTGCATGTTCGTATCTGTCGCACAGTTTTCGCCAGTATTCAATTTCGTTCAGCATTTTGCTGACTTCATCTTCTTCATATCCGACTCTTGGCTGTTTTGCGATCAATGCCATGAACAATGTTCTCTGTTCTTGCGACATTGTTGTTCCTGTTACTGCTTTTCCGAGTTCATCCGCATCAATCAGTCTCATTCTTCTTTCCTCTCTGCCAACCAACAAAATCCATAAGGTTGTGTGCTGTGACCACTTCCTGTTTCATCTGCGTATCTGTTACACTCTTCAAAACCATTGATTATTTCAAAATATTTGCAGTCCTTGCACCGAATAACGAAGACTATATCCTTATTCGGCTTTGGCGGTTCATAGATATACCAGTCTGTCATTCCAGTCTCGCCCCACATTCCGCACAGTAATTCGTAGGCTCCTGCTCCTCATGTCCGCAGAACGGACAGATGTAGGTCGTCGTCGGGAAGCCGGTGTCAGACGCTTCGATCCGCTCGTCCCATCTGCCCACCCTGTTCTTTTCATAGCCGAACTGCTTAAGGTTAGTGAAGAACGCTTCCGCTCTTTCGATGTTGTTCATTATTCCTCCTTTTTCCATAGCCCACGCTCCTTCAGGATATTGATTACAGTCTGTCCGGAGCAATCCATTTCGTCTGCGATCTTGCTGACGCTCCAGTTTGCTTTCGCCAGAGCACATACCTTATCCCTGTCGATACGTGGCTTTTTCTTCGGCTCCTCCTTTTTCTGTTCAGTCTCTTCCACGACGGCGACCAGAAGCGCTGCCCGTGTCAGCTCGCCGAGCGTCGTGTCCATGGATATCGGCTCCATCTTGTACACGATCGTCCCGGATCGCATCAGCGCTGTGGCTTGCAATAAGTCAACCTTCTCTATCATATCTCATTACTTCCTCGATGGTGAGGTCGTAGGCGTATGCGACATCCTTTGGCTTGATGCCCATGCGGAGCAGGTTCCTGACTTTGGTAGCCATACGGCTCCTCTGCCGGGACACCTGCTCCCTGGCCTCTTCCTCCCTCCTTTGTCTCTTCCTTTCTTCCTGCTCTGCGATGTGGCAGTCATAGCAGTATCTAACGAACTTTGGATGCGTGCGGTAATAGATCGCTATAACCTCGATCGGCTTGCCGCACTTGTCACACTTGTACATCAGTATGGTAATTCGTCCCACAGAGTAGGTTCTACGCCGTGCAGAGGGTCTTCAGGCTCCGTGAATGTCCCACCCTTGGGCTGTTGCTTCTCAGAATGGCTTAAAATCTCTATACGGCTCGCTACCACATCTGTGTATGTCTTCTCTTCGTATGTACGGGTAGATAATCTCCCTTCGATGTTGATAAGGTCTCCCTTGTGTGCGTACTGGGATAAGTATTCCGCTGTCTTGTCCCACGCTGTGACGGAGAACCATTCCGTCAGATCCTTGTTGACTCTGACAGCAAGCCTTAACCTGACCAAGGACTTGCCGGTGTTGGTCTTCTTCAGGTCGATGTCGTGTCCGATCCGACCTGTTAGTAATACCAGATTCATAGATTGCTTATCCAATCCTCCTCTTCATTATCGAATTGTCTGCGAATGTAGTCAGGCACTGGTTCTTTCCAAACCGGCCTATTATATATATTCTTTACATTCTTATCATTCTTATCTTTCTTGTTTGTTGTTAGTCGTTTGTTAGCCGTTTGTTGTTCGTTTGTTACTGGTTTGTTAGATGGCTTGTTAGTTTGCTTGTTAGCATCATCGTCTTGAAGTTGGAAATCTGCCCATTTTTCGACCTTTATGAGGGTAAACTGGTTTGTTGATTTGCTTGTTACTTCGTGTGTTGATTTTAGACGATTGAGTGCTGTGCGCACCGTCTGTACTGACATACCTGTCTTTTTAGCCAGGGCTCCCAAACTGGTCACCATCTCACCCGGCTGGATGACCTTTCCATGCCACTTCTTCGGTTCATGATTGACCGAGAGCAGTATGGTCAGCCAGAGCAGAACCGTCTCCGGCGAATCATACCACTCCCAGTCCAACATAGACCTGTGTATCTTTACCCAGCCGTTACTCAAGGCTGTACCTCGCTACGTGTTCAAACTTTCCGTCACGGCATCTCACCCGGATCGACTCGGTCTTGATCCTGACCCCGGCCTTCCTCAAGTCACAGATTCTGGAAGCAAGCCTCATACATCCGATGTCACGCAGCGCCTGTCTCGCCGTGATGGAGCCGTGGAGCTTCATGTAGCGCATTATCTTTTCGCAATGATTCATCTATCACCTCAAATAGTTCTTATGCACCAGAGCCATCCATTCATCTCTGGTATGCGTTTCTTCATATCTCTCTTGGCACGTGGCTTTCATGATTCGTTAGTCCTCGCATTCATAGACATTAGGGATATGCTCGGACAACTCGTCTTCCAGTTCCGGGAACCACACCCAGATATCTTCGTCTTCAAACGCATATGCGTCGTCTTCCTGTGTCGTGTTCCATCCGTACTCTACGGTGAAGTAGATGCTGTCGAGCCTTCCCCATCTGGTGATGCATACGTAGCGCCCGTCTTCCTTCGGATGGTCGAAGCCGAAATAATACTCACTTACCAGTCGCATCAGCATGGTTATGCGCCTTTCACATCTACGATGTGGTAGCGACCGAAGCCACAGTCTCTTCCGCTTCCGATGCCACCGCCGAAGCCAGCAAGATTGATGACTTGGAGAATCTGTTCGAGGGAATAGACACCGCCCTCTACGTACTGGACTTTGAATGTTGCTGTCCATCCTGTGAACCTGTTCTGACGGGAAAGCACAGGCACTCCCATTTTTGCCGGAACGAGGTTAATGTCGAGGTTATGTTCAGCATATTTGATCGGGACAAGCCCCTGGCATGGAATTACACGCACGTAGTCTCTGAACGACGTTGACTTTTTTTCCAGCCCGCTCCGGACGAGTGCCTTGCTGAAGGAATCCGAAAGTCCAAACGTTGTAATGCATGGTGCGTTATTCTTCAGCGCATCTTTGAAAGTTTCCTCTGTAAATTCTTTCGGTTTTCCATCTCTCCAGTGCATGGATGTGATGATTTCCTCCCATTCGTTCGGCTCTTCAATGTCCACAGGTTGATTTGTGAATTTTCTTATGAGTTTTCGTCTGGTAATATCATCCATCTTATTAAGAATGAGGTCAGAGTCTCCTTCAATCGTGACCTCGATAGTAGCGAGGTTTAACGGGTTAATTTTTATTACTTTGGTCTTAGCCATTTTTTCTCTCCTTTTCTGTTTACTCATCAGCTTGGGTCGATGCATTGTTCTGTTTTGTCATGTGCTGTTTTGTTATGTTCTGTTCTGTTATGTGTTGTCCTAGGTGCCAATGCACCGATGCAAGCCGATGAGTGTGGTCGTTAGCACGGGTATCTCTGTTGAGATGTATTGTTCTGTGCTGTTATGTTATGACGTGTAATGTATTGTCCTTTTTTACACTGTGGTGTTATGCGCTTTCCCAACAGGGATAACGGTGCCAACGACCTTTGATTGCCAGCACAGGCATCTCTGTTGAGATGTGATGTCATGTGCTGTGTTGTTTTGTTCTGTAGTGTAATGTTCTGTCATGTGCTGTTGTACCCCAACAGGGATGACTGTACCGGCAATCTGAATTATTCTTATTTAACGAATTTGTCTATCTCGTCGATTACGCTTTCCAGTTCGACGATGTTTTTGTATCTCTTGCGGAATGATTCGAGTTCTGCTTTCGCTCTATTGAGAAGCCTTGTGTACTCGTCTTCATTCCGGACGGTAAGGATCACCGGAGCGTATGCCTGTCTCTGGCTGTCGTGCTGGATGATCCTGTAGGAAACCAATTCCGTTTCGCTCTTCTCGATCTTGACCTTGATGGAGCAACAGATCTGACGGGCTGTCTGCAAGCGCCATTTTTCAGCTGCAATCGTGTCGTCCCATTCGAAGCACTTATGCAGTTCTGTGCTCTCGTCTCTAGCCAGGTCGAGAATCTGCTGTGGCGTGTACTCCGTTCCGAGCGTCTGGATCTCCTCGTAACACTTCTGCGGATCGCCCTTGAAATACGTGCCTCCCCACTCGAAGCGACTCATTCTTCCGTCTCCTTCTTGTTAGCGGCGTCATATACCTGCCGCTTCAGATCGGAATACGCAATCTGGAACCCAAGCGCTCCGTGCTCGATCTCATAATAATTGTCCATGAACCGCCATCCGTACCGGAGTCCGGCGTCGCTTTTGAGCCTCTTCTCCCACGGGTTCAGACAGCAATAGGTTGCGATCCGGGCGACGTGAATGTCCTTGAAGTCGAAGGTGTACAGCCTCAAGAAGTTTCCTGCTTCTACGCAGTGCCAGTTGTTCTCGTCAGCGAGATATGCTTCTACCTGTTTGTGTGTCATGCGTCGAACTCCTTGATTACTTCGTCCGGCACGTCTGCAAAGTCTTCGTCTGCAGTTCCTGCGATGATGACGGTGCCGAAGAAGTGATGCCGGTTGTTAAGGGTGAAGTTGTAGGGAAGTTTAAGCAAGATGCCTTCCTCGTTGCAGATGACTACATAATTCTTCATGGACACGACTTCGATGTAACCGCCGACCTGTCCCTGTAACGCATCCAGCGTGTTGGGAATGTCAGCCACATACGGATCGTGCTCCGGATGCTTGATGATGACCCTCATACCAAGCCTCCGAATTTGGCTACAGTAGCAAGGATCAGGAAGATGATGGTGAACAGACCCAGCAATGCACGGCAGTAGTCAAGGTCTGCGTCGGTGTACGTGTAATTGATTTTCATGTCTAACTCCTTTAAAATTGGAGTGGCTTATCTAGGCCACTTAAGCGGTGTCTTTGGACGGGAGACCGCTTTTTTGTTTGAGCAGCTGGTTAAGGGAAACTCCAGTCGCCCAACACACAGATGTCAGACGGACTTTCTCTCCGCAGGTGTAGATGACTCGATCGCCCAGATCGGCGGCATCCTTATCCATTGCCATGCGGTAGACTTTTCGTGCGTCTGATTGCGAAAATCCGAACAGCCGTGCCATCTCTGCTCTGTTGATGTATGGCGAGGCGAGGATCTCGGACACGGTTTTTGTGCGTTTCATAACCTCCTTTCTTTACCTAGAGTAAATTCAGTTTTCAAAAAAATCAGTATGCGATCTTGCGCACGTCAATGCCGGTATAGTCAGCAAGTTTGAACAGATCGTCAATGGTCATCTTGATCCGACCGTTTGCGACCTGACGCAGATGGTAGAAGTTGATTCCTGCGTTCTTCGCCAAGTCCGAGATCGACTCATTTTTAAGCGCCGCAAGCATCTTGACGGTGTACTTTTCTTCCATTCAACCTCCTTTCTTTACTCTCGGTTAATTAAACCTTGTCTATATACTACTTTTACTGTGAGTAAATTGCAAGAATATTTTGCGCTTTTTACTCAATTTGATTTAGAATAAAGTTACGGAGAGTTAATTTTATGAAAGTTTCTAATCAATATTTAGGCCTTATCCTTCTCCGCCGTAGGAAGGAAAAGCGTTATTCACAACAATATGTGGCGGAAAAAATGGGGGTTACTAATGCTACCGTCCACAACTGGGAGCAAGGAAAGCGCCAGATGTTCGCTTATCAGTTCTTCGACATCTGCGACATACTGGATTTAGATCCGGACGAAGTCTACAAGGAAGTGAAGTCCCATGCCTGCGTATAAAGATGCCAAGCGAGGCACATGGTTTGCCAAGATATCCGTCACCCAGGACGGAAAGTCCCGGCAGATCGTTAAGAGGGGCTTCCCCACAAAAAAAGATGCGCTCCGCTGGGAAGCGCAACAGAAGACGACAAAGAGATCCATAAAGACATTCGAGGAAGTATTCTTGGAGCAAGCACGGTCGATTGACTCATCCCCTACCGCCGTCAGCATGAAAACAGCATGGCTCCAGAAGCATTTTGAGGGCTATTACAGCCCCATCGACAAATTGACGAAGCCATACCTGATCGAGTGGCGCAACGGCCTTGAGAGCAAGGGACTAGCCGTCAGGACGATGAACAGAGGGATAGGCTATGTAAAGTCTGTGCTTGCTTATGCCTCGGCGGTCTATGACATCCCCAATAACGGCGCAGTCCTCCGATCGTACCGGCAGACCAAGAAGAACGAGATGGATGTATGGACGGTGCAGGAGTTCAACCGGTTCCTTGAATGTGTCCCGGAAGGCTACTACAAAGTGTTCTTCCTGTTTCTGTTCTGGACTGGGTGCAGACGAGGCGAAGCTCTGGCGCTGCAAACCTCGGACATCGTCGGAAACAGGGCACACATCACGAAGGCGATAAAGCACTATAAAAACGGCTTCATCCCTCTGAAGACAGATTCATCGGAGAGATGGATAACGCTCGACACAGGGCTTCTGACAGCCTTACAGCCCTATATGGTCGGTCCTTTCATGTTCGGCGGTGAAAGGTCGCTCCCGATCACGCAGGTGCAGAAGATTTTTACCGACGCGATAGAGGAGAGCGGAGTGAAGCCGATCCGGATACACGACCTCCGGCACAGCCACGCCACGCTCCTCATCAATTCCGGTGCCAACATCGTAGCGGTAAGCAAGCGACTGGGACATGCTTCCATCAACCAGACGCTCCGGACATACACCCACCTGTTGCAGGAGAAGGATGACGAGTTGATGGGCATAATAAAAGCGCTGTCCGGGGAGGAACAGCGTTGAGCCGGGGGAGCTCTTTACATAATTATCTCATAATTTGTATCAAATTTGTATCACAGACAAGAAAAAGCCCCATTTCTAGGGCTTTTTTGAGATATAAGCGAGTGAGCGGAATTGATTAGAACTGTTCAATACCCTTCAAAAGCCTTTAAAATGCGGCTTTTCCGTGCATAACCGTCCAAAATTATCCATATTTTTCAGATTTTTTGTATCACAGTTGTATCACGAAAAAAAAACGCCCCAAGGGAGTGGGGCGTCTCACAGAAGCGCACTACACGTGCCATGTTCCCCGATCGGGCTGTTCTGCTTCTGTTACAGTTCGTAGATAGAGCATTCAGTTTATGAATAGTCATCATCAAACGGAGTTATATCGTTAGGATACTTCAGTGTGTATACCTCAACCACGAATGTTCCGTTTATTGTGCCTGTCGCTATACCTGAGCTTGATGTATATTTCGCATTAAACACGATGTCTCCAGTGTCGCCCAAAGTCGTCGGGTAAATGCCGTATCCATATGTGCTACCTCCGCTCGATTGTTTGTAGTAAATGCCCGGCATATACAATGTGCCACTAGTCTGTCTATAATACCCACCATAGACATTTGTGGTCGTTGTCCATGTTGCACCGTTGCCCGGACCTGTATTATAAATCACTGCATCTGACCCATAATAATAACCATCCCTTCGCCCAGCCTTATCACGGATTTTTATGAACAGCATTTTTGCACTTGTCCATATAGACGAATCCCCAGTTTGAAACGTGCCAACATTAATAGCGGTGGTTGACGATGTGCTGACCGTGAACTCTGTTGAACCTATGTATGTATAGTCTGAACCGCCACTACTGCTTACATTGACTGTTACTGAGTCAAAGAAGCGTTTACCACCAGTAGGAGTATAAGTACCGTTTGCAGTAGCGGTTAATGACTCGACCGCCCACGAAGAGTTCCAGTCAGCCGTGATTGTTCCGTTTGAATTGTAAATAATATCATATGTCCACCCAGTACCCAAAAATGAGAAATAGTAAGCACTGTTTTCGGTTTTCGTATAAATCAGACTATCCGGAGAGGAAGGATTAGATTCGTATATCAACAACGCTCCATTAGGTTCCGGTATTTGGTTTAGATAAGTCGTACACTCCGCATAAGTCATGTTGCATGTTACATCGTCATTCGCATCACACGTAAATATCGGACAATTTGCACCGCTCTGCACATCCACACTAACAGTGCTGTATCCAACTACATCGATATTGGAACCGTTCGCCGTGATGTTCTTGTTACCGCTTGCTAATTCCGATGCCGTGACCGTGACCGCAGTGCCTGTTTTCGTAGACCCTGTGATGTAGCCTGTTGTGTTTGTGACGCTTGGTGTGACTGCGATAGAGTGGTTATTCACCGCTCCCTTTGATGCCGTTGGTGTGCCAGCCGTTCCGCTTGCCACGCTCTTCTGAACCTGTGAGGAGTACGCACCGGCTGGGATCGTGACCGTTGCACCCGAAACAATAACGTCATCGGCTGTCTTCGGTGTGGGAGCAACGTATTCCCCTGTGATAGCCGTTCCGTCCGCTCCGTGGGCTGTGTAATTGTCAAGGAGCGTCTGTGCCGTGACGGTATCACCAGTCAAGTCCATCTGAATGACACCGTTGAGTGTGATTTTTGAAATAGCCATGTCACTCTTCCTCCACGATTAAGTTCCCGACATAGATTGTTCTAGAATTGCTTCCCGATGTAGCGTAGATTGTAACCGTTGTGTTTGCTGAAATCGTCTGATTCGTCAACGTAACTGCCTGTCCGTATGTGCCGTTTGTCCAAGTCTGGTTGTTCGTGCCAGTTGTCGAACCAATGTGCAGATTTGTTCCCATCGTTCCCGAAGATGACCCTCGAACAGCGACATACGAAATCGTGTACGTACCTGCTTTAGTTACTGTGACTGTTGCGTTTGTAGCGCCGTAACTGTTCGCCGTGCGTGAGGCAAGACCCTTATAGGTGTAAAAGGCTTTTCCTGTTCCTCCACCACCCGAATAAGTGCCTGTGACGGATGTAACGCAGTCGGAGTCCGTGCTGTCACCTATCTGAACCGTGACACCGCTCTTGATGTTGTCGGCGGTAAGATTCGTCATGGTGACGGCTTTTATGGTCTGTGTGCCTGTCAGATATTTGCTACCTGTGATAGTTTGGTCTGACGTTGACGGATGGATAGTCTGCGCTCCCTGTGTGGTAACGGAAGCGGTTAAGGATACAGACGAGTTGCCCGCCGTTCCCGATGATACATAGCCTGCCGTGGTGACAGACGGAGTTACACTGACCGTCTTGGATAATGTGATGGTGTTTGTGCCTGTGCTGACCGTTGCCGATGAACCTGTGATACTGGACGGTGCTGTGACCGTTCCACTTGCCACAGACTTCTGCACCTGTGTAGAGTAAGCACCTGCCGGAATAGTGACCGTAGCACCCGAAACTGTGACATCCGAAGCCGTACGTGCAGTCGGAGCGACATATGTACCTGTCAGAGCCGTGCCGTCCTGTGCGTGTGCCTTCACTCCGTAGAGCAAAGTGTCTGCCGTGACGGTATCTCCTAAAAGCGAGACTCCTGTGATGTGTCGGATCGTGCCTCCGTGGGCGTCGGTTTCGTCTGAAACGGCGATGACTGCACTGCCGGAGGCTGTTCCTTCTGTCTTCACTCCGGCTGATGTATAGAAATACTTCCCGGATGCTACATCGGCAGCTGTGGCGGTCGTGTCAGTGACATCCGTAAAAGTCGCTGTCCCTCCTCCTGTCTTCGGAAGGTCGACCGCTGGCACGTTGGAGTAACTCGCCCCAAGTAAGGTGATATTCTGTGCCATATCGCCCTCCTTAACTAATGCTTAATACTTTTGTCGTGCTGTCCTGTGAGATGACAGGGATCTGTGCGCTTCCGCTGACCCCGAAAATTGTTTTTCCGTAGACGATGTTGGACGCCACAAGGTTGGCATCGCCTGAAATCGTCTGTGCGCCTGTCAGATATGTGTCGGATGCGATCGTCTGATTGGATGTTCCCGGAGTGATCGTTGCCGCTGCCTTCGTGGTGACCGATGCAGTCAGGGATACCGAACTGTTGCCAGCCGTGCCGGAAGAAACATAACCGGCGGAGACTGTCGGCGTGACACTGACTGTCTTGGATAATGTGATGGTGTTTGTGCCTGTGCTGACCGAAGCCGAGGAACCGCTGATAGTTGCCGGTGCCGTAGCAGAACCAGATGAAACAGACTTCGTAGCCTGGGACGAATAATACCCGGCCGGGACAGTGACTGTCGCTCCGGATGCTGTCAGATCGGAACCGCTCTTGGTCTCGATCGAGCCTGTGTACTTGGTGCCGTTGGCATAAGCCGTGACGCCGTCCAATAACTTGGCGCCGGAGTCCAGTGTTGCGTCACTGGTGTCATAAAATTCTGCGTTGCCCGGTCCCGGAGATAACGGGATCTCTACCATCGGAACGTTCTGATAAGTAACTCCACGGATGACTACTGTTTGACTCATTGTTTTTTCTCCTTAACTTACTGTTAATACGCTCCCGTTCCACGTAATCTTTCCGTAATTCGTTGGGATCGGGTCAATGGTGATATTCTGGTCGCACACCAAGTCATACACAGGGATAACCTGTTCGTACTCGGTGGGTGTGAATTGGTACTCGCCTTCGTAATGTGGGACGCTTCCCCTAACGATGACTGCGGTACCGACTTCCATGTGGTGTCTGGTAGGCGTGACCACGCCCAGCTGAATGTTGTACTGTTGCACTGAAGGCGTGACATTAATCTTCATCAGATCACCTCATTAATAAGATTGGATTTGTTGTAGATCCTCACGATGTCGGAGCAAGCCCTCTTTACGATCGCCCCGTCCATGTATGTCCAGTTGACCTGTAAAAGGCACTGGGAAGGCATGGCAAGAGTCTCCGCCTGCGTGAGGTAGACCTCAATAACGTTGTCGCTAACAACAAGATCCTCCCCGGTCTTGGAGAGGATCTGTTTCTGGTTGGAAGCTGAAAAAGTCACGTAGACTTCCGAAGCGTTGTCCAGATCGACAGTCGTCGGGAACGTCAGCGTGAATGTTGGTGTAGTGCCTTTGTACATATAGCCTCCTAGTGATTGATGATTTCGTTCTGGAACGTTTTACGGACAGCCTTCAGCTCCTCGGTGTTGTCGCCGTCGATCATGTGGTTGATGATGGCATTCAGCGCCGATGTGATGTAGTTGTCCGTCTTCTTCTGCTCCTGCGCCGCCTTTTCCAAGGAATGGATGCGCAGCTCGTGGTCGTCCAGTTTCCTTAATGGTTTCATCGCCCAACTTAAAAAGGCGACAATCGCCATGATGCCGCCGCAGATCCAGATGAGCTGCGAAAGTGAGAATGTGATATCAGTCTGCATAGCCGTCGCCCTCATACTGTTCCTGCTTCGCTTTTTCGTACTCGGCAACGGACATCTTGATGCACCCGGCAATGAATGCGCCGAATGCGGAAATGATCGTAGTGGCTACGGCTGTGAACTCCCAATCAAGAGCCAGCCCAACCACGCCAACAAATGTAGCCAGTGACGGGATAAAGTAGATTGCAAACCACTTGAGCGTGTCATATGTCTTATCAGATAACCTCATAATCTTGTCAGCGCTCCATTCTTGTTAAAGTACGTTTTTACGTTGTGAATGCCTGTCAGCATTGCGCCGTCGTCTCCGCAGAAGTACCATTTGCCCTTCCACTCGATCCAGCCGGTCTGCATTTTGCCGTTGTCGCCAAGGAAATACCACTTTTTGTCGATCCTCTGCCAATACGTCTGCATGTAGCCTCTGGAATCGAAGTGATACCATGTGCCGTCGATCTTCTCCCATTTGTTCTTGGGATACTTGCCGTTAGCGTACTCATACCACCAGCCTTTGTCGTTCTTCTTCCACACTCCCGATACATAGGGATTGTAGATGAACCCGACGAAGGTCTGCCCGGTGATGTTGTAGGGTGCAGAGTGTTTGGTGAGGAAGAACCTTGTGCCTCCGTAGTTGGACTGGGACACCAGAACAGAGCCGTCGGAATAGACTTCCTCGACGGTTCCCACGTGTCCGCATCCGTCCTCGCCGTTCCAGTAGTTGCCGGACTTCCATACGATGGTCGCCCCGGTCTTGGGTTTGGTCGAGACCTTCAGGTTGTTCTGTGCGGCGACCTGATACCAGTCTTCCGCATTGCAGACAGGGACTCTGTCGTCCTTCTCGACCCCGGCTATCTCTAAAAATCTTCCGTGCGCATAGCCTACGCAGTTCGGAAGTACAGACACGCCGGAGATGAGGATACAGGGGTTATATCCCCCTCTTCCCCTCTTGATGTAGTACGGATTGGTCTCGGACGGGGCTGTGGTGCGCTTCTTGAACGTAGCACCTACCCCTTCAGGGACTTTTTCTTCCGTTTCCGGGATGATGATTTCGATCCCGTCTTCTTTCAGGCTCTTTTCGAAGTCGTCTTCATAAATAGTCTGCTCCGGGTCAATAAAGTCCATACTTGCCTCCTTATACCATCCATGTGGCTGTACATACGATTGTGTGAGAAGTTGATGACAACGCTGTATCAAGGTACGCACGCACCAGTCCGTCTGACCTGACCAAAACATGCGCCAGTTTAGATACATTGGCTGTGTTGTACATTGCCGTCGCCATTGCGATATCCGCCGCAGGGCGATGTTCTTCCGGTACTGTGCATACTGTTGTCCATGTTGCAGCTGGAAGCGTTCCGTTGATGCTGAGATTCAGATAAGCCATGTTGCCGTATCTGTATAACGATTCACCAGTCGCATATGATGTGGTAGTCAGTGAATCAGAGAAGTTAATCTTTTCTTGTTTGCTCTCGGTCGCTACCGTTTCCTGAATCGCATCGTTGATAGTGGATTTGGAATCACCTATTTCGATCGAGTTGTAGCGCTCCCTGAGGAAGTCGTAGTCCATCGTGATGACTCTCGTCTGATAGTTCACGTTGTACTTCGGCATGATGACCGTTACAGTGTCGCCAATCCGGAGCGTTGCCAACCTGGGCAGAAGTTCCCGGTACATCGGCAATGTGGTGATATCCTCAAAAGACGCCTTCACGTTGAATGTGGGGCGTCCTTTTTTGTTTATCCATGATGTAGCGTACGAAGTTAACTGTGCGCTAGTCGGCTGATCCTTGAACTTGTTTGTGCAGTCCAACGGAACAATCTGGTCATAGGGTACATATTCCCCTGATCTGACGATCGAACCGTAGGAAGCGCCAATATCTTCCTTGTACCAGAACGGATAGACTCCGTTCGGCGAGAAATTCCATTTGTATTCATCTTCAATGACAAACCCGGACATGTTCAGACCGTAGATGATCTGTGCGCCTTGGTCTGAGCCTAACCTTGTCAGGAGTTTCAGATCCATCTGATCGAAGTCCCACTCTCCGCCGTAGACATCTAATAAAGACCCCTCCGAGCCACCCATGAGATCTCTCAAGGATTTTACATACGGATTGCTGTATCCTACAGCGGATGTCTTATCCGTAGCAAACGTGAATGGCTGTGCCTGTGGAGCCGCCATCGTAGTGAAATGTGTGAATGCGTTCAGGATCTCGTTAGCGTCAGGCGTAGGAATCAGCGTATGCGGTTCGAAGCCTCTTACCGCAATGAGTTTGGTTCTGAACTGTCCGATATGCGTGGCAAAGATATTCACCTGTCCGTTCATTGCCTTGGAAATCTGTTCCACACAGAATGGCTGGACTCTGTCTGTTGCGTTGGGTTTTGCTACGATGATACTCCCGATCTGGACGCTGGGATACAGCGGATCGGAGATGTGCATCGTCATTTCTAATTCGTAATCACCCTTTAACTCACGCCGGACATAGCCGTCTGAGGCTGTGGTAATGACGCCGATGCCGTTCGTGTTGAAGGAAGTAGCATCAGCCGGGAAGAGGATAGGCTTCATACAGTCCACCACTCCACTTCAGCCAGTGCGCTGACAACAACGCTTTCTGTGTAATAAATGATCCTGTTTTCGGATTTGAGAGAAATATCTCCATAGATCGTTGTGCGATCGTTCAATGATTTGTATTCATCGTTTGGGTCGCTTGTTCCGGTTGCTACCAGATATTCGGCATTATACGATTTTGAATTGATTTTCATCGTGACATACGATGCGCTATCGACTATGTCTGTAAGGTTGACATAGATCAGCGCATCGTTGACCATGATAGAAAGCGTTTCTGTTTGCTGTGGTGACACACTTAATGTGATCCAGAACAGAACATCTCCGCCTACAGCATCCTCATTGCTGATATCTGTGAACACCGCATCCACTCTATCGCTTTCGCTCGGAGCTTGCCCATAATAAATACTTCCATCAAACGCTTCAGATAATGTCAGTCCATTACTGCCGGTATCCAGTGCCACAAGTCCAAAACTGTTTGTATCATCTATGATAGTTGTGTCAACGGTATTGAAATTAACAAAGTATACAGATTGCTCAGTTGCGTTGAAGTAACCATACAGGTTGTTGTTATGAACAAACCATACATATCTGTTTGGGAGCACACCGGTATCGATCGCCTTTTGTACATTTGTCAGTGCAAAATAAGGCTTGATGGGGATTCCGGATTGGTTAATGCTGTATACCCACTTTTCTGATGGCGGCATTGATTCATATGGCTCATAAGGAAGAACTTCCGAGCCTTTTACCAGCATCATATTAGCAAAACCTACTGCCGTATTGCTGGACACCTTAATACCTAAGCTGTACGGAATGCCTGTACCTGTATTAAGAGAAACCGGCCATGTTAGTGCGCTTTGTGTGAAACTGCCACCAGAAGCATTTCCGTATGGCGTTTTCCCCAGATTTACAACACCTGAAACAGATGTCCATGTTCCTGCCTTGTCTGCCGTAAAGGTAAACTGTCCGCCTTCGCCGACTCTTACTGGCGTTGTGTTGGAATACTGATTCTGCCCGGGGAAGAACATCAAACACAGCTTGTCATCTACGATGTCGTAATATGCCATATGACCGACAAGATCATCCATGTTGATGAGATTTTTGCTCTTTTCCTTGCCGATGCCTCTCGCCATATACTTCTGCGGCATACAGGAGAAATACAGGTCGAAGCTTCCGGCGTATGTCCTGAAGGGAGTGACTTCCACCCCCTCTTCAAAATACGCATAGCAGTAATGCCCCGGGTCGTAGTCGGACTGCAGCACAAAATAGCCGTCGATCGAGTATAAATACTGGAACAGCGCTTCACATGCCGCCTTGATGCCGTCCGGAGCAAAACAACTGAACCGCCGTGTCACGTTCGACAGGCGGTCTTTTTCACTGATGAACAGACCATTGACTTTCGGCACGGAGAATGAGTCATATCCCACCGCCGGAGCGTTTAAATACGTGTCAGACGCCGCATAGATGCCGAAATCGCTTGAAGGCTTACCGTTAATGTAGAACTTTCTTCTTACCATCGGTTGTTGTTCCTCTCGATCTGTCTCGTTAATTTATCAATTACTACGTTCGCAAGGTCGTTGACATTCTGACCCTGTGCACCGTTTACCGTAACGTTGATGTTCGTTCCTGTGTGGTTCTTGAACCAGTCCGCACCTACTACTACTTCAGGAACATCACCGACACCGATGATGCTCGGGGAATTGAACAGGTAAGGCATGTTCTCGGCCTTCTTGTACCAGTCCACAGAAATCTTCGGCACACCGTCCGTAAACCAGTCTATCGGGTTGATAGAGCCGCTTACAGAGAAGTGCGGAAGTTTGATCGAAGGAAGACTCCACTGGAAATTGAAGAAGCCCTTAATGGCCTCTATCGCATCGTGGACGATCTGCTTCGCTCCCTCGATCTTGTCCGAGATTGCCTGTTTAATCTCTTCGAACTTGGTGGTCACGGTCTCCCATGCCGCCGAGACCTTCTCGGAGATGGACTGTTTGATATCCTCAAATGTCTGGGAGATCTTCTGCCACAGTTCCTGTGCCTTCTGTTTGATCGTGTCCCAGTTCTTCCACAGCAGGACGCCGATCGCAATGACCGCACCGATACCAAGCAGCAGAGGCGCTCCGATCGCAGTGACCAGCGCTCCGACTGCGGAGATGAAACCGCCGATTCCGCCGACAATAGTTCCAATCAGCCCGATGACCGGACCGATCGCCGCCGCTACAAGACCGGCATTGATGATGAAGTCCTGCATCCCGGGGTCAAGACCTTCCCACTTGGAGATAAGATCCTGAATGATCGGGATTACATTTTCAACGACCTGCTGGATAAATGGCATCAACGCCTCACCGATCTGGTATCCTAACTCGATCAGGTTGTTCATAACCTGCTGGAAGTCGTCCATCGGCGACTGCATCGCATTGAACGTGTCTTCCACGCTTCCGCCGGAATCCTCGGCGCTTGCTCCAAGGTCTGTGAAGGATAAGGAGCCTTCCTTACATGCCTTGACGATCGCCGGAGCGTTCTTCGCACCAAAGAGATCCATCGCCAGCTGCATGGCTTCTGTATCAGACTCGGCGTTCTTCATCGAGTCGTCGAGTTCCTGAAGCGCTTGGTCTAACGGTTTGCCTTCTTTGGTAGCGTTCACCAGTGCCTTATTCAGACCGGCTAACGCCACGCTGGAATCGACACCCGATACTTCCAGATCTCCCAGGAATCCTACCGCCGAGTAAGCATCCAGTCCCATTTCGTCGAATGCCGCCGCATTCCGAATCAGGGACGATTCGAGCTGATCCATGGATACGCCGGTTCTTTGACCCTCTGCGTTCATCGTGTCCAACAGAGCCGGAATGTCTTCCAGTGACAGGCCATACGCCGCCATGATCTTCTGCGTCTGGTCGATCGACTGCCCCACATCCGTGTTGTTGATGTCCGCAAACTGGATGAACAGTCTGGACAGGTCTTCCAGCTCGTCGCCTGTCACACCGAACCGTGTGCTTACTTCACCGATCGCCTTACCGGCAGTGCCGAAATCGGTATTCATCGTGGTGGAGAGTTCGTTGACCGACTGCTTCAGGCTGTCGAGTTCTTCGCCTGTGGCTCCGGTCTTGGAGATTACGATGTCATAAGCGTCGTCGATCGTCTTGAAGGAAGTAAGTGATGCCCCTCCAAGCGCCGCCAGAGGAAGCGTGACCTTGTTGGTGAGCGTCTCGCCGATTTCTACCAGCTGACCGCCGAGTTCCTGTAATTTACCGCCTACGGCGGACAACGCCGCACCGGCACCGTCGGATGCTTCCTGCTGTTGTTTCTCGAGGTTCTTTAATTTCCCCTCGGTCTCGATGATTTCCCTCTGGAGCGCCTGATACTGCTCGGAGTTCTTGTCCACTCCGGAGGCGTCCATCTGCTCCTGCGCCTTCTTTAACTCTTCGAGGCGCTTTTTGGTGTTCCCGATCTGCTTTTCAAGTAACTGTTGCTTCTGCTTGAGCAGTTCGGTATTTTTCGGGTCTAACTTAAGGAGCTTGTTGACATCCCTTAATTGTGCTTGGGTATTCTTTAGATCCTTGTCTACACCCTGTAACGACTTCTGTAACGACGTAGTATCGCCGTTGATTTCGACTGTAATACCCTTGATGCGTCCTGCCATACTACCTCCTAGAAGTTCGCTATATCTTCAGCCGTGGCGATCTCGTCATACTCGGCTGAATCATTCGCTTTTTCAGTCATGATGTCATAGAGCATTCCCAGTGTTATTAACTCTAAATCGTAAAGATTCAGACCTAACTGTAATGCCCTTAAAAGAATGAGGGCAGTCGAAGATTCCCTATCAACTGCCCTGCTTATTTTTTTTCTTTCACCTGGGTCTGCATTGAATCGACCCACAGCGTCATTGCGTCCACGATGAAATCGCTCAAAGGGAAACGGTCGAAGCTATCCAGCCACTCCTCGACATCGTCGGGGACGGACGGGTCAGCCTGTTTCGCCATGATGTACACAAGGTTCTGGGATGTGTTGAACACCTTCGTGTCTACGCTCCCGGCTTCCCATGCGTGTGAGATAAGTGCAAAGTCCTTCAGCAAGTCTGTGCCGAATTTGTTCATATAGCGTCTTAATGTAGACGCCGTAGCCTTAATCATGACGGGCTTTCCGTCGATCTGAATAGTTCTCTCCATTTCCTCTCCTTACATCGTGGTGAACCAAGTCGAATATGCTGTTGCGCCGGACGATGCCGTCAGTTTGACTACGTTGTCGGAAAGTCTCGGCAGACATGTCAGGTTGATCGTGTTCGTGTTTACTGTGATGTTGCTTTCCTTTGTCTGTCCGGCCAGCTGCGGTCTGGAAGCAAGGCAGCGCACCAGTTTGAAACGCTTGCCAGTGTCTGTGTCACCAGCCAGTTCGAACTGACCAAGCAGAGCAAATTCGACCGGCTTGTCAGTTGACGACTCTTTGACCAGTCCGGTCGTGGAGTTCTTGTCCCAACCTAATACAGTCTCCATGAACAAGTCAGCCGCAGCTGTGTCTTCAAGTTCAAGCGTGCCGGTATAGCCGTTGCTTACATCCAGATGGAACCATGTCGTGTTGTCTGCATACTCGTCCAGTGTCTCGGACTGTGCGTCGAGAGAAATACTCTTTGCACCCGGCAGAGCTACGGGAACCGTATACACCTCTGTGCTTCCGCTGTATGTGATGGTGGAATAGTAAACTTTACTGATTCCGTATCTGATTCTTCCCATTAAATTTCCTCCGTGTTTTCCACTTCTTCGTCAGGGACTGTGTGGTCGATGACTACCTGTGTGGAATAGGTGATCATGAACATGTGTTCATTTGTGATATACTCCTCGTCACGCTCCCAGACGATGCTGTTTTCGTCGAGGATGTCCTGTAAGGCTTCCTCAAGAGCAAAGTCCTTGTAATCCGTGTAGAGTTCTATCGTCAGATTTTCGATACGCTTATGGACTTTATTGTCCGCCGGTTCGTTATCCGAACTCGGATAGTAGTAGCAAATATACGGAAGCTGTGGTGCTTCCTTTTCAGGCCATGAGTAATATGTGAAAGGTATTTCGGTGCCCGTCAGCATCTCGACTATTTCTGTGTAGGTCATAATTTCTCCTCAAGCGTTTCAACGAACTCTTTTTCCATCTCTGTCGCTACCGGCTCGATAAAGTGATAGCCCTGTGTCCGTCCGCCGTCTCGGTTGGCGTGCCCGAACTCCAAGAGATGTCCGATCCGGTAGTGCGGTTTCCGTAAGTGAACGGTGACCTCCGTCCGGAGGCGCTTTTTCGTCACTGTCTTCATCCACGCTCTGTTGAATTTCTTCCAGTGCGACTGACCGGCACTCTTCAGCTGCTTGACTGTCTTGTCAGCAATGTCTTCCGCACATTCGGAGACGATTTCTGCCGCCTCGTCGCCGTACTCATCAAGGATCTCCTTGACTTGCACATCAAAGCTGACGCTCATCGCCCTTCTTCTTCTCTACGTACAGTTCGATGATGTCGGAATCACGGTATGTCCTGTAGATCGAGAACGTTTTCCCTTCGTAGATGAGGGATTCTTCGCCCTTGTATTCAATGGCATGTATCCTCATCCGAAATTCGGGATTGAGACCGTTCCGTCCGCCCTCGAACCACTCCGATCCGGTCACAGACTCAACATCTGCGTAGACCATCCGGGCTGTGTCCGTGGGCACCATGACCCCGTATGCGTTCGCTTCGTACTCGGTCTTGAGAAGGTAGATTACAGACGGCCTGTTCATTCCGTCCCCCATGTGGTGTAGTCGGTCGCCATCTGCATCTGTGCCTTCATCTCGTCATAAGCCTTTTTCAACTGCTCATAGCCGTCCGGTAGACCATGCATCGAGAAGTGCATCCGGCAGTACACGATAACAGCCCGTTTGTACAACTGGTCTGCGTTGTCTGCGCACTCCCCGTTCACTCCTGCGATGCCGAGATCCAGATCGGCGGCTTCGATCAGGTCGCTTATCATGTCGTCGAAGTGACAGTCAGTTACTCCGAGCGCCTTTTTCACATCATCTAAAATCATTTCCTCATCGCCTCATACAAGTCTCTTGCTACTACATAGTGACCAACATGTCCGCACTGGATGTTCGGGTCTAAATAGATCTTGTAGCCACATTCCTTTGCCCTCCAGCAGAAGGCAACGTCCTCGCCTACGTTCCCGATCGGTGCGAACATGTTCATAAATTTATCCATAACGTCGAAGCATACCTGTGTCTTCATAAGTACGCATCCGAAGCCGACCGCTCCTACTTCCGTTACTTCGTCCGGGATGTCTACCATGTCCTCTTTGACCGGCATATCGTCCACGATGTCGAATTTGGTGAATACCACAGGCTTGTAGGGCGGATTCCGACGGAAGTAAAGTCCGCTGACAATATCGGCGGACTTTTCCTCCATCGTTTTGAACAGTTTTTCCAGCGTATCTGGTTCAAATGTCATGTCGGAGTCGAGCCAGAAGATATAATCTGCCTCAAACTGAATTGCTTTTAGTGCCAGTTCGTTCCTGGCCATGTAGATCAGGCTCCCCAACTGGAATGCGATAGCGCACTCATCCTTGTGGAGCATTGACAATGACTGGCAGAACTGGGTCGGTACTGAATCCATGCAAGGCACGACTATCAATGTCTTCATTGCTCTCTCCTCTTATCGTCCTTACTTCGTGATCTTTACGAATGCATTCGGTGCGACGATGCCGATGCCGACATACTCACGACCGATGAAACGAACGAGGTCGGAAGTAGCCAGTGTGTAATCGTCACGCTTGACTGTGATTTCCTGTCCATTCGGGAAGTTCGCAAGTGCGCCATGTCCCAGGTCGCCGACGATTGCGTATGTGTCGCCTGTGGATGCCGCAGAGAACGCTGCGATCGAGTTGTTGAATACAACCGGCAGTCCTTCGAACGGATCGACCGGATAGGAACCACCATACTGCACCGCCTTGAATGCGCCCCATGTCAGTTTGTTCATCATGATGACAGGGTTAGCCGCTTCGTCAGACAGGTTAGCCATAGCGGATGCTACTGTGCCCAGACCGATGGACGCAGCTGTAACGACAGGAACAGCAACGGAACCTGTTGTGGACGCTGTGCCGCAAGCTTCGATCTTGGAGATGACAGTGTCAGCCGCTTTCTTGGCGATCTGGTATGTGAGTTCGTCGTAGATGTAACGGAGATACGGTTCAGCAGCCATATCGAGCGCTTCGTCAGAGATGGAGATCCATTTCTTGATTGCGATCGGTGTCAGCTGGATAACGCCAAGGTGCAGTTCTTCCTCTGTGACAGACTGTCCTTCTGTGTGAACAACAGCCGGGCCAGCAGACTTCTCAAAGGAAACACGCAGGTTGCCCTTCAGGAAAGCCTTACGGACAAGAGCCATGATGCCTTCACGTTCCCACGCTGTCTTGACGATGTCATAGACAAGGCTCGGAACCTGAATTTCACCGCTGCCGTTCTCTGTCAGGAGAGCACGGCACTCACTTGCGTCGTTTGTCTTGATGTACTTCGCATACGCTTCGACATATTCGGGCGTATTTCTTACTTCGATCTTTTCTTCCACTTTTCTTTCCTCCAGTTTTTCAATGGGTTTGATGTTGAGGCTGGAGACCTTGTCAAGAAGCGCACGCTTCTCTTCAGCTGCCTGTTTTGCGGCATTCTCCATCTCAAGAAGAGAGTTCTTTCTCTCGATCAGGGAGTCCACTTCCGCATTGAGCTCTTCTACGTTAGCGTCCTCGGTTTCGAGAAGGTTCTGAATCTCCGCCATACGGGATTCGACCTGTTCCATGGTCATTTCATCCATGACTGCGATTCCTTTCTAGCTTCAGTCGAAGCTGTAACTTTCTCTTTTCCGCTTCCAGTCGCTCCGCCTTCTCTGCCTCAATCACTCCGTTGAAGTAGTCACGGTAAGAGATCCCTATTTCAGTTCCGGGGTTAGCCGGGAACGAAACAGCACTGATGTCATAGACCTTCTTGATCCGGTCGATGACTCTTGTCTTGGTGTCCTTGTCGAAGTGGTCTTCGGCAACGACAAACGAAAAGGACATCTGCTGGTAGTTGCCGGTCTCGATGTCCTCGTACATTTCTTTTGATGCTCCTGTTAAACCTAAATTGGTGACCTGATGCAGTCCGTGCTCGTCGATGTCTAACTCGATCGAGCCGTTTTTCGTCCTGGCTAACACTCTGCCCTGATGATCCCGGAGGAACACCACATCACTCATGTCCGCCTCGTCGAATGCGTGACGGTCGATCCTCTCACTGTAGGTCTCGCCGTCGATCTCCATCAAAGGATACGGTTCGAAGGTAGAAGCGTAACCCTCGACCTTGTAGTTGTCCTGATTCAATTCGAACTTGGACAGTACCCTGTACTCTCTGTCGTCTCTAATTGGCATCTGCGCCCTCCCTTGTGAACGATCCATCCTCGTTCATTAAGTAATATTCGCCACGGATCGTGTACGCCTGTCCCTGTCCGTCCGGAAGCGGAGGAAGGTTCCAGATCTCCCTTATCTCATCCCGGTTCATGATGCCCCGGTCTGCCATCTGGGAAGAAACATTTAACTTTTCCGTGGTGGTCATGTACTGCAACCTGTTGGAAGTAGCCATTAACAGGCTCCCCATTGCTCTTTCTTTGTCGGTGAAGATGGCCTGTGTCATCGTCTCCGAGAACTGGATGGCAAAAGGCTCGACTACAGACTCATAGAACGCTGACCATGAATCACCGTAAGCCTTCGACTGCAATACATCCTCGTTCACCGCAAAGTAGTTGTAGACATTCGCCCGGATCTCCTGCAGTTCGGCTTCAGGAACCGTGTACGACTGCTGTTCGATCTGGCGGATGTCGTTGTATGTGTTAGGAAAGAGCAAAATACCGTTGGAGTCTTCGCCCCGGAAGGCGGACTCATTGAACCTCTGGCGCTCTTTCTTCAGGTCGTCGACCTTGGTGAAGTTGCCGACCTTTGCCATGAACCGGTATGTGGCGCCGTTCTTGACCGCTTCCTCAACCGACTGATTGTCCAGATGGATTAACTTCATCGTGGGTTCCAGCGCAAAGTTGGACTCACCGAAAAAATCACTGCGATATTGGAATTTGGTTAAGACGGCGCACTCTTCCATCGGTATCGCCGCCCTCTGCCCGTCTGTAAATTCATAACGGAGGAACGGGATGCCGTCATACTCGACCACTTCGCATTTGATCGGAAGTACAGGATAGTACCCCACCGGGTTCATCAGCTCGTCGAATACCGGCACGATCACACAGGTGTTGTGCATGTCCAAGATGGTGGAAGCCCGATATAAAAACTGGCTCCATGTCTGCCAGTTATTAGGTTTAAGTCTTAACTTCGTCTGCAAAGTAGGCTTCGCCGCTCCCTGAATCTCCACCTTCAACTTGGAAACGTGCCGTGCTCTGGCGTCGATCGCTGACCTTACCAGTGCGCTTTCGTAAAGTTCGCCGCCCCATGTCGTGAAGTGAGGCTGGTACGCAGTGAGAGTCTTGAAGTAGCCGGTGTATGGCTGGTCAATCTCTCTCTTCTTAAAAATGAAATCGAACAAACCCATTTCTATCACTCCTCGTTCGCCAGTTGGCCGGCGATCTCGTATCCCCACTTGTCCCGGACGCATAAAGCGTCGAGCAGTGCGGCTGTACCGTCTATATGTACGTTCGCAGAGACCTTGACGAGTCTCTTGCGCATCGTGTCTGAATTTTGTTTCACTGCGGAATCCAAAAGATGAATACGCAGTAAGTCGTTGTCGCCTATACAGATCAACTTGTCTTTTATCATCCCCTCGCAGGAGTCGATGATGGTAGATAAGTTCTCGCCCTGATAAACGTCGTCCATGTTGAAGCCGTACTCCTTCATGGCTTTTGTCAAATACTGCGAGTTGTAGCGGTCGTATCCCACTTTCAGCGGCAGGATCTCATAATCCTCCACTAAACTTCTGAACCAGTTGAAGCAGTCCTCATAGTCTACGAAGTTCTCTCCGGATGGCTGAAGGATGCCCCTCTGGATGTAAGCCTTATAGGGAATCCCATCCCTTGCGGTCGCCTCGTCGATCTTCTCCGAAGGCAAAAAGAACTTGGCTAAAACATAAAGACGCTTGTTCTTCTCGATGACGATACAGCAAGCCGTCAGGTCGGTCGTACGGGAAAGGTCGATGCCGCCGACGCAGTAACTTCCCCGGAAGTCATTCAGATCCAGATGATCGCCCACGCACTTGTTGATGTCCTCCGACCTTAACCAAGCCGTCGAAGCGTTCTGTTTGATACAGCAGTATTTAGTTAAGAACTCGGATTTCTTGGACAGAGACCCTTCAGCAATGGCGATCTCCTCAAGCAGGTAGTCCACCTTAACGGAAACCCCAAGGTTAGGATTGGACTTCCTTAACTCGTTGATGTCGTTCCACTTCTCGATGTCGTCGATGATGTACAGAAGAGGGAAAAGCCTCTTTTCTTTGGACTCGCCTAGGAGGTAGCGAGTCGCACGCTTCACCAGTTCGTCGTAGATCGAGTCGTTGACATACCCGGAGGTCGTCATGCTGATGAGTAAGGATTGGGATCTGGAACCCATGCCGGACTTCAGGACCTCGTACTGCTTCAGCCCTTTGTCACCCTCCCAGGATGCAACTTCATCGCATAGGGTGAGGGATGGATTGAAGCCGTCTGACTTCCGGGAAGCCATGGCGATCTTCTTGACCGTGGAGTTGGTCGCCGGAATGTACAGATCCGTCATCCTGTGGCGCTCTTGTGTCGGGTCTTCCTCGTTGATCTTGCGTCTGGAAGAATCACGCTCATGATTCAGCCGGTTCTTCTCTTGCCACTCCGGGTCTAACATGGTCATAGTCCAGACGGAGTTGTAAATAATCTCCGCCTGATCCAATTTAGGAGCAATGTTATACACCCTCGTGCCGAAACCGTCCGTACACCAGATATAACGGGCAATGGCAGCACCTAACAGGGATTTGCCGTTCTTGCGACCGATTACCAGCAGGATCTCCCGGAAATGCCTCGATCCGTCCTCGTCAACGATTCCGAAGATGACAGAAAGAAAAGCCTTCTGCCACAACTCAAGCTTCAGAGGGCTTGGTGCCAGATCTCCCTCGGTATGGAAGCAATGTGCCTCGATCCAGTCCACCGCATGGTGCGCTTTCTTGGCATCATAGAAGAATTCTTTGCTCTGGAGACCGTCGATCACCTTCTGATATGCATCCAGCACCCACTTCCCAACAGTACTCGTGCCATCTGTTATCTGCTGATAATAAGTCAGAATATAATCGGCTTTCTCCATCTGGTTATCCCTAACTCCTGCTATATCTTAAAAAAGAC
>JAEIGA010003015.1_pt1 | contig 26514 bp, 20 predicted proteins | sample 9270691 | NCBI WGS metagenome assembly JAEIGA01 (sample SAMN17057246, study PRJNA624740) | gut metagenome | biome: biome; isolation source: fecal sample | host: Bos grunniens | place: China: Xizang | collected 2019 | reverse complement strand
TTCGAGAAGATCTTCGGTGTAAAGACTGAGGCTGAGTTCGATGCTAAGGTTGAGGAGAGAATCCGCGCTGAGTATGCTCAGGAGGCTGACTTCCGTTTCTCAAAGGATGCAAAGACTTATCTTATCGAGAAGGCGAACCTCACTCTCGCAGAGAAGTTCCTCAAGAGATGGGTATATGTCGTGAATGACGGCAAGTTCACTATGGAGGACATCGAGAAGGAGTGGGATCTCTTCATCGCTGACTACAAGTGGCAGATGGTACGCGACTATCTCATGAAGAAGTATGAGGTTGTGATCAATGAGGAGGATGTGCTCGCAAGCGCAAAGGGCTTCGCTGCATACCAGTTCGCAATGTACGGCATGAACAATGTTCCTGAGGAGCAGCTCGAGGCATTCGCAAAGAACATCCTTTCACAGGAGGAGCAGAGCCGTCGTATCTTCGATCAGGTCGAGAACGAGAAGACAATCGCTGCGGTACGCGAGGTTGTGACTCTCAAGAAGAAGAAGATCTCAGTCGAGAAATTCCGCGAGTTGAATTAATTTTAACATACGGGTCGGCTCGCAAAGCCGACCTTTTTTTTGATATATGAATAAAGAATTCGAGAAATACGCAAGGCTTGACCAGCGCATCAGCTCCATGACTCTTCACAGGTATGAGTCTGTCATCAACGGATATATCAATCCTACCATAATTGAGGAGAGAAAGCTCAATGTGGCGTCTATGGATGTGTTCAGCCGTCTTATGATGGACAGAATCATCTTCCTTGGAGTTCCTATCGACGATGATGTAGCCAATATTATCCAGGCTCAGCTGCTTTTCCTTGCTTCAAATGACAGCAACAGCGATATCTCGCTGTATCTGAATACTCCGGGTGGTGTGGTCTCGTCAGGTCTCGGCATCTATGATACCATGCAGCTGATCGAGCCGGATGTGGCCACCATATGTACAGGTATGGCTGCTTCCATGGGTTCTGTGCTTCTTTGTGCAGGAGCTCCGGGCAAGAGATCGGCTCTCCCACATTCCAAGGTGATGATCCATCAGCCGCTCGGTGGCGCAAGGGGACAGGCTTCAGACATCCTCATCGCTGCTCAGGAAATTGAGAAGACCAGGAAGGAGCTTTACAGCATCATCTCTGAGCATTCCGGCCAGCCTATAGAGAAGATCCATGCCGATGGCGACAGAGATTTCTGGATGACTTCGCAGGAGGCTCTTGAATACGGTATGATTGACGAAATCCTCAGGAAGAGAAAGTAATATGGCTAAGGAAAGGAAACAGACGAAATACTGCATGTTCTGCGGAAGGAGCGAGAGTGAAGTTCCGCTTCTTCTTCAGGGACTTGATGCGTGTATATGTTCGGACTGCGTGAAACTTGCCGGAGATTATGTGAAGGATTTCAATTCACACTCTTCCAAGGATCTTGGCAAGATCGAGTCACAGTACAAGCCGAAGGATATACATGCCTTCCTTGACCAGTATGTGATAGGTCAGGACAGGGCGAAGAAGCTTCTTTCCGTTGCGGTGTATAATCATTACAAGAGGGTCAATAACAATCTTGAGGATACATCGGATCTTGAACTTGAGAAGTCGAATATCCTGATGGTCGGTCCTACGGGTACAGGTAAGACCCTGATGGCCAAGACTATAGCTAAGATGCTCAATGTGCCTTTCACTATAGTGGACGCGACTGTGCTGACGGAGGCAGGATATGTAGGCGAGGATGTGGAGAGCATCCTTTCGCGACTTCTCCAGGAGGCCGGCTACGATGTGGCGAAGGCTGAGCGAGGCATAGTCTTCATTGATGAGATAGATAAGATCGCACGCAAGAGTGACAACCCTTCGATTACTCGAGACGTGTCCGGAGAGGGTGTGCAGCAGGCCATGCTGAAGCTTCTCGAGGGTAATGTCGTGAATGTTCCGCCGCAGGGAGGCCGCAAGCATCCGGAGCAGGAGTTCCTGCATGTCAACACGCAGAACATCCTCTTTATCTGCGGAGGTGCCTTCGAGGGAATAGAGAGAAGAATCGCGCAGAGACTCAATACTCAGGTCATAGGTTTCGGTGCAGCCAACAAGCAGCAGATAGATAAGGATAATCTGCTGAAATATGTGGAGGCCCAGGACCTTCGTGCATACGGACTTATTCCTGAGATCATAGGACGTCTTCCGGTTATCACATATCTTGACCATCTTGACAGAGAGGCTATGAAGAGGATTCTTACCGAGCCTAAGAATGCCCTGATGCGTCAGTATGAGAAGATGTTCGAGCTTGACGGTATCAAGCTTAATGTGGATCCTGAGGTTCTCGATCTCATCGTGGATACTGCAATAGCAAACAAGCTGGGCGCCCGTGGTCTCCGCTCCATCTGTGAGGCCATCATGACGGATGCCATGTATGATGCTCCTTCAAGCAATAAGAAGACCTTCCATCTTACCTTGAAGTATGCAAAGGAAAAACTAAAAACCATATAATCATGAAGCAATACATTGAAACTAATAAGGAGAGATTCTTTGAGGAACTTTTCTCGCTTCTGAGAATCCCGTCTGTAAGTTCGCTTGAGAAGCATAAGCCTGACATGCAGAGATGTGCAGAGAGGCTGGTGGAGCTTCTTATCGAGGCTGGTGCAGATGAAGCCGCGGTTTATCCTACTACCGGTCATCCGGTGGTCTTCGGCCAGAAGATGGTCGATCCGTCGCTTCCTACCGTGCTCGTTTATGGACATTACGATGTACAGCCTGTAGATCCTGTCGAGCTTTGGCATTCGGATCCTTTCGAGCCGGAGATCCGCGACGGAGCGATTTACGCACGCGGAGCGAATGATGACAAGGGTCAGCTTTTCATGCACATAAAGGCTTTCGAGTTCATGGTGCGCGAGGGTGGCCTCAAGCATAACGTGAAGTTCATTCTCGAGGGTGAGGAGGAAATCGGAAGTCCTTCTCTTGCGGCATGGGCCAAGGCAAACAAGGAACTTCTTGCTGCTGATATCATCCTTGTGTCTGATACTACGATGATTTCTGAGTCAGTTCCTTCGATCAACTGCGGAATGCGTGGACTTTCGTATGTGGAGGTGAAGGTGACAGGACCTAACAAGGACCTTCATTCGGGTCATTACGGCGGAGCTGTCGCGAATCCGATCAATGTCCTTTGCGATATGATTTCGTCTCTGATAGATAAGGATGGTCATATTACCGTCAAGGGATTCTATGATGATGTGGTTGTGCTTTCGGATGAGGACAGGGCAAAGCTCTCAAGAGCTCCGTTCGATCTTGAGGAGTATAAGGAATTCCTTGATATCAAGGAGGTTAAGGGTGAGGCTGGTTATTCTTCGCTTGAGCGTACAGGTATCCGTCCTTGTCTTGATGTAAACGGTATCTGGGGCGGATATACCGGAGAGGGCGCAAAGACTGTCCTTCCTTCTGTAGCACATGCCAAGATTTCCATGAGGCTTGTGCCTAATCAGGACAGTGCGACTATTACAAGACTCTTTACCGAGCATTTCCTTGCTATCGCTCCTGATTATGTAAAGGTTGAGGTGATCCCTCATCACGGAGGAAACGGCTTCCTCATTCCTATCTCTTCACCTGCATACAAGGCGGCCGAGAGGGCGATGACAGAGGTTTATGGCGTGGAGCCTGTTCCTTCAAGAGGTGGCGGTTCCATTCCTATCCTTGCTGATCTTCAGCGTATTCTTGAGATCGATCCGCTGCTTATGGGATTCGGCCTCGAGAGGGATACTATTCATTCTCCTAATGAGAGTTATCTCCTGAAGCAGCTCTTTGCCGGTATGGAGGCAATCGCTTTATTCTATAGATATTATTGATTATGAACAGAAAGGAATTATACGAGCAGATACAGGCTAAGAAAAGCATGCTCTGCGTAGGACTCGATGTCGATTATAACAAGATGCCGGAGCATGTAAAGGCTCTCGCCAACAAAGGCGAAATGGCATACAAGGGCGAACTCTTCAAGGGTACGGCCCGCTCTATCGTAGAGTTCAACAAGGCTATCGTTGACGCAACTGCTGCACATTGCGTAGCCTACAAGCCGAACCTCGCTTTCTACGAGTGCTACGGAATAGATGGAATGAGGGCACTTGATGCGACAGTGGATTATATCCGCACTCATTATCCTGAGATTTTCCTCATCGCTGATGCAAAGAGGGGAGACATAGGCAATACAGCCAAGATGTATGCAAAGGCGTTCTTTGAGGAAATGGATTTCGATGCGGTTACGATCGCTCCTTATATGGGTGCGGACAGTGTCACTCCTTTCCTTGAGTATAAGGATAAATGGGCTATTGTTCTTGCCCTGACTTCAAATGCATCGGCTTATCAGTTCCAGAATGCGGTGAAGGATGGAAAGCCTCTTTATCAGGCTGTTATGGAGGAGATGATGGAGATATCTACACCGGACAACATGATGTTCGTGGTGGGTGCTACCAAGGCTGACAAGCTTGAGGAGCTCCGCAGCTTCTGTCCTGACAACTTCTTCCTTGTGCCGGGAGTGGGAGCGCAGGGAGGTTCTGCCGAGGAGGTGATCGCGCACGGATCCAACGACCATGGCGGACTTCTCATCAACTCGTCACGCGGTATCCTTTTCGCTGACAGTACTGAGGATTATGCCAAGGTAGCTGCAGAAGTCGCTTCACGTACTGCGAATCTGTAGTCGAGCGACCCCAGAAAGAATTCTTTGCACATCTTACGGGTAATCTCGTAGGATGTGCATTTTGTAGGGTGCTGTGTCCTGTCGACGTCGGTAAGGTCGCATACGTACAGCCTGTCGATCAGAGAGAGGTATATCTTTGAGTATCTGATGTCCAGGTTGCGCTGCAGGTCGCTTGCGTATTCCATGGTCAGGATGACTTCCTCCTCGCTGAGATGGTCCTTGCAGAATATGTACAGGCCGTATTCGCCGAAGTCGCCGTAGAAACCCGAGCCGACTTTGCTGATCTTGCTTTCGATTATTCTGCGGAGCGGCTGTGCCAATGCCCAGTATTCATATTCCAGCTGTCCTATGTAACGTCCGTCCTGGAGACCGTAACCGTAGCCGGAGTCTATGATCTGTCCGACCTCTTCCTTGTCTTCTTCCTTGATATCCAGTCCTGCCATTTCCTTAAGGAGCTGATTAGCGACGTTCTTTGTCGGTTCCATAGCTCTTGTGACCTCTATGCCCATGCTTTTGTCGGGCATCTGCAGGTCTGGCCTGTCTTCGTTTACAAGACCGGCGTATGCGCTGCCGAGAAGGGTCTCAAGGCAGATCTGGGCGTATCTTTCAAAGAAACATGTGTCGAATTTACGCTTTGCCATTGCTATGGAATTAAATCGTTGTACATACAAATTTAGTTACATTTAATGAATATTCAGCGCTTGGGAAACTTTTTTATCAAAAAGTGCGATTAATCTTCTCCATTTCAAAAAAATGTCCTATACTTGCACCCGAATTCAAACAAACAACATAGAATAATAGTTTTATCAATATGTCAACAATTCAGAAAAGGAGAGCTGTATGCAGCTATGAGAATATGTCAGAGGAGCTCGCAGCAGCATTTGCAGAGAAATACCCTAGGGGATACAGTGATTATTTTCCAGACCTGGTGAAGTATGACAAGCCGGATGGAACAAGCTTTTATGCAGTTACAGTTGAGATTACTGATGCCATATATCTCGTGAAGATCAAGGTGAAGACTGATGATGCGGAGGATATAGAGCGTTGGCTTGACGGTGAGGATGGTGACGATGCTGACTCAAATGACGGCGAGGGTCTTCCAGATGACAATATATCACAGTATTCAAACGGTGATGACGAAGGATCTGACGTTGAGTAAAGATTAGATGACATTTACATGCCCCCGGAAGTGCAAACTTTTGGGGGCTTTCGTTTTATGTTTACCTGAAACTTTTAGTATATTTGTAGGTTGATTAGATTCTATGCGACGTAATTCTGTCATAGCCGGCCTCGTGTCGCCTTTAAGGCATCTTCTGCAGAAGATGTCCGAGCGTGACGTGATGATGATTCTGTCGCTTTTTGTCGGTGTCTCATGCGGATTCGCCGCGGTCATTCTCAAGCTTGCGATAGAGTTCATACATCATGGACTCACTTCCTGGTTCGACGGAGAGGCATATAACTTCCTGTATCTGGTCTATCCGGGTATAGGTATGCTGCTGGCGATGCTTTTCGTGAAGTTTGTGGTCAAGGACAATATCGGCCATGGAGTGACCAAGGTGCTTGTGGCAGTTTCGAAGAATGAGTCCAAGATCAAGCCGCACAACATGTGGTCGTCGATGCTGGCATCGTCCGTGACTATCGGATTCGGAGGCTCGGTGGGAGCTGAGGCGCCTATCGTCTATACGGGCGCGGCCATCGGATCGAATGTCGCACGCTATATGGGCCTGTCCTATAAGAACATGACCATATTGCTCGGTTGCGGCGCGGCTGGTGCGGTAGCGGGCATCTTCAAGGCCCCTCTGGCGGGAGTGCTTTTCACGCTCGAGATACTGCTTTTCAATATTTCCATGTCCTCGATACTGCCTTTGCTGCTTTCTACCATTTCGGCGACGGTGATATCGTATATCTTCCTTGGCGCGGCGCCGCCTTTCCATTGCACGCTTTCGCCTTTTGCGCTGAGCAATATCCCTTTCTATGTGATACTCGGCCTCTTCAGCGCCGCATGTTCGGTGTATTTCACAAGAATGACGCTTTGGCTTGAAGACAAGATAAAGAGCATACAGAAGCCTATGCTCCGCTGGGGAATATCCGCGTCGTGTCTGGGTCTTCTGATCTTCCTTTTCCCGCCTTTGTTCGGCGAGGGTTATGAATATCTCCATCAGCTGCTTAACGGCGGAACGATAGACCTCGAGGGACAGACTGTGCTGGCCTTTTTCCTGAGGACATCGTGGCTTGTGCCGGTATTCTTCATGCTTGTACTCCTGCTTAAGGTCTTTTCTATGTCCTTCACCAATGCGGGTGGTGGAGTCGGAGGTACTTTCGGTCCTACGCTTTTCATAGGCGCGATTGCCGGCTTCGTGGTATCCAGGACCATCAACCTCATCGGTGGGGGAGCAGTGGTGCCGGAGCAGAATTTCGTGCTTGTGGGCATGGCCGGACTCATGGCCGGAGTAATGCAGGCTCCGATGACGGCGATCTTCCTTATCGCGGACATGACCGGAGGTTATGACCTTCTTATTCCGCTTATCCTTACTTCTACCGTTTCATATGCGGTGACAAGGATGGTCGAGCCGTATTCCATCTATACCAAGCGAATTGCGAAGAAGGGTGAGCTGCTTACGCACGACAGCGACCAGGCCGTGCTTACGCTTCTCAAGACCAACGAGCTCATCGAGTCGGACTTCCATACAGTAAGGATAGATGCTACCTTGGGCGAGCTTGTCGAGGTTGTCGCGAGGTCGAAGCGCAATATATTCCCGGTACTGGATTCAAGGAACCATTTTCAGGGCTTTGTCTCTCTTGAGGATATTCGTCGCGATATGTTCAAGAAGGACCTTTATCAGACGCAGCATGTATATAATTACATGAAGTCTGCTCCGACTTATGTCTATATAGATGAGAAGATGGACAGCGTGATGAAGAAGTTCGAGAAGACCGAGGCATGGAATCTGCCGGTCATCGAGCAGAACAGGAGGTATGTCGGATTTGTTTCCAAGTCCAAGATATTTTCTGCTTATCGTGATCAGCTTAAACAGGTGTCGCATGATTAGCCGGCCTGTCACGTAAAAGAGAATGAATATGAAGAATATCTATATAAAGCATATAGCCGGAAGGCTGGAGGTTAAGGAGTGGCAGGTCGAGAATTGTGCCGCTCTTTTTGAAGAGGGTGCTACCATCCCGTTCATAAGCCGTTACAGGAAGGAGAGGACAGGAGGTCTCGACGAGGTCGCAGTTGCCGAGATACGTCATTGGACAGATGTCTTCGCGGAGATGGAGAAGCGTAAGCAGACCATTCTCGAGACCATTGAGGCGGCAGGGGCTCTTACGCCGGATCTCAGGCGAAGGATAGAAGACAGCGTCGATGCGCGCGAGATCGAGGACCTGTATCTGCCTTTCAAACCGAAGCGCCGTACCCGTGCGACTATAGCGAAGGAAGCGGGTCTGGAGCCTTTGGCTGACCGTATGTATCAGGTGGCGACCGCCGATCCGTATGCTGAGGCGAAGAAATATATCAATGACAAGGTCCGATCCGCTGATGATGCTCTTGCCGGAGCAAGGGATATAATTGCCGAACGTCTGAGCGAGACGGCATCGGTGCGTGAGACCTTGCGCCAGATATTCAGGACACGCCGTATCGTCACAAAGGCGACCAAGAAGGCAACAGGGCCGGAGGCCATGAAGTATAAGAGCTATTTCGATTATTCGGAGTCTCTGGAACGTATAGCCCCGCATAGGCTTCTTGCTGTGCTCAGGGCCGAGGATGAGGGCTTCCTGAGCATAAAGATAGATGCAGATCCTGAGAAATGCGGAAAGAAACTTTACTATGATTTCTGTCAGGAGAGAAGGTATCCGTCGCAGGCTCTGGCGGAGCAGATGCATATGGCCATTGATGATTCATTCAAGCGTCTGCTCGAGCCGTCCATCTCCAATGAGGTCTTCAAGGAGGCTAAGGAAAAGGCTGATATAGAGTCGATAAGGATATTCGGAGAGAACCTCCGCCAGCTCCTTCTTGCGCCGCCTATCGGACAGAAGAGAGTTCTTGCCATAGACCCGGGTTTCAGGACCGGCTGCAAGGTCGTATGTCTGGACGAGCAGGGAAATCTTCTCCATAACGAGGCCATTTTTCCGCATCCTCCTCAGAGCGAGAAGGTAAAGTCCATTCAGGCCGTGTCGAATATGGTTCAGAAATACAAGGTTGAGGTCATAGCTATCGGAAGCGGTACGGCAAGCCGTGAGACAGAGGACTTCATCAAGCGTGTGCCGCTGCCGCAGGATGTACGCGTCTTCACAGTGAGCGAAGACGGTGCATCGATTTATTCGGCGTCCGAAGTCGCGCGAGCAGAGTTTCCGGATCATGATGTGACGGTGCGTGGAGCTGTTTCCATAGGCCGAAGGCTCATGGACCCGCTGGCGGAGCTCGTGAAGATCGATCCCAAGTCTCTCGGTGTCGGCCAGTACCAGCACGATGTGGATCAGGCCCTCCTTCATGAAACTCTTGACAATACTGTGGAAAGCTGTGTGAATACTGTTGGCGTAAATCTCAATACAGCAAGTAGTTATCTTCTTAGCTATGTGTCCGGTATCGGCCCTGCTCTTGCAGAGAATATCGTGGAGTATAGGGCTGCCAACGGTGCATATACTTCACGCAGGCAGCTTCTTAAGGTAAAGCGTCTTGGAGACAAGGCCTTCGAGCAGTGCGCAGGCTTCCTCCGCATCCATGGAGCTGATAATCCTCTTGACAATTCGGCTGTCCATCCGGAGGCCTACCATATAGTTGACCGCATGGCAAAAGATCTGGGCGTATCGACCCGCGAACTTGTGGGAAATCCTGACCTTTGCGCAAAGATAGAGGCGCAGAAATATGTCGGAGGGGATTTCGGTCTGCCTACAGTCAACGATATCATCAATGAGCTCCGCAAGCCGGGCCGCGACCCGCGTGAGTCCGCACAGGAGTTTGCTTTTGCGGATGACATCCGTACCATTGAGGATCTCCATACAGGAATGGAACTTCCGGGCATTGTGACTAATATCACCGCATTCGGCGCCTTTGTCAATATAGGCATAAAGCAGAACGGCCTTATCCATGCCTCGCAGATGGGAGTCAAGGGTATGGCCGATCCGTCGAAAGTTCTCAAGCTTCGTCAGCAGGTGAAGGTCACAGTAGTTTCTGTCGACCTTGACAGGGGACGTATAGGACTCAGACTTGTAAAGTAATTCTATTTGCAGACCATGATGTCAAGAATCATGTTGTCGGTATGTTGCATGCCGACAGAGCCTATCTTGCCCAGGTTCTGAATGGTCTTTTCTATGTCTTTTTCGATGATTCCGTCATGTTCGGATATGCATATGCCTTCGCGTGCGAGAACTGCGGACTGCAGGGCGCTGGATACTCCTGATGCTACCTTCATAGCGCAGCCTACCTTCGCTCCGTCGCATACCATTCCTGTGATGTTGCCTATCATGTTCTTGATCGCGGAGCATATCTGCTCATAGTCGCCGCCTCGCAGGTATACCAGGCCGCAGGCCGCTCCCGTAGAGGCGATCACGCAGCCGCAGAGAGCCGACAGCTTGCCGAGATAGCCTTTGATGTGTATGGCTATGAGGTGGCTCATCACGAGCGCACGTGCGAGCTGCTCGTCATCTGTTCCGTATTTGATGGAGTAGGCGATTACAGGCATGGTGACTGTGATTCCCTGATTGCCGCTGCCTGAGTTGCTCATCGCCGCGAGCGTACAGCCGGCCATTCGTGCATCAGATGCCGCCGCCGTGAGGGACATGGCGTAGCTGAGGAAGTCGTCTCCGAATACCTCCTTGTTGCCCTGAAGCCTTATGGCATAACCCACTTTCAAACCGTAGCAGCCCTTGAGTCCTTCTTCCGCAAGGGCGAGGTTGAGGGTGCGGGATTCAAGGATGAAGGCTATGTCTTCGTATGCTACTGTGCGTGCGAATTCGCATATCTCCTTTATCGTAAGGCCGTATTCGAGGGTGCTCTTCTGCTCTTCGGCTGCATCATTCTCTACTGCCAGCGCGGTACTGAGGACTTCTCCGTCGTATCCGGTTTCGCATATTCTGTCGTGGTCATCTTCAATGACTGCATATGCTGTATGACCCTCATCAGTGCTGATTATGGCCTTTACGTATAGTTTATGGTCGGTTTCTGCTATTCCTACTTCAACCTTTCCTGCATCCACCATTTCCTTTGCCTTGGCGATGGAGTCTTCTGCAAGATCATGAAGTACTTCAAGACCATATCTGGATCTTCCGCATGTGGCTCCAAGAGCGGATGCTATATGCAGACCTACCATACCTGTGCCAGGTATGCCGACTCCCATGCCGTTCTTGAGGATGTTTCCGCTTACTTCGATTCTTATGGAATATGCTCCCTCATGTCTCCAGCATGCAGGCAGGGATGCCGCCTTTTCTTCGATGATTTCCATGGCCTTGGCTACTGCGAGGGCCACAGCTATAGGTTCAGTACATCCGAGTGCCGGTTTTACTTCTTTTCTGATCAGGCTGATGATCTCTGATTCTCTTGCTGTCATCGGTTGAAATACTCTAAGGTTGATTTGAACAATTCATTCATCTGCTCTACGTCTTCAAGGCTTTCGAGAGGGAAGCCGAAGCATGTGGTCCTGTAGCCTTCGCCCTGGTGGCAGATACCGGCAGAAATGTCGGTGTCAGTGTATCGCATGATTACAGACCCGTTTCTTGATGCCGGTACGATTCCGTCAGGACTCTCTACGCAGTAACGCTCTTCGTTTATCTCGTTGCAGATGCTGTATTTTCCGTTCTTTATAGGGGCGAATACCTTGTTAGGGTAAGGACGTACCTCGCATCTGCGGCTGCCCGCATTCGCTCCCCATTTGTATCCGAGGACATTCTGGGCGAATCTCTTGGACTGCTCGCGGAATGACTCGTCAAACTGTACAGGATAGACTTCATCCCAGATGTCTGTCGCTATGTATGCACCGCTGACGAGGACGTTGCCGCCGTCTGCGGTGAAGTCCTTGAGAGCTTTCTGCATCCCGGCAGGGAAGACTGTATAGGCCTGTGGTCTGCTGCCCTTGCCGACAACTGTAGTTACCTGCTTGCCGCAGATGATGTCGGCAGCCCATGCATCCTTCCTGTATGTGCTGTCGCTGCAGAATGTTTCGTTGCAGCATGAGTAGAAAGGATAGCCGGCTTCGAATACGGCTTTTCCGTGTATATACGGATAGTCGAATGAATTTCCGGCCACGATGGTGCCCACCTGGTCTGTGTATGAAGCTCCGAATCCCGGGTTGTCGTTGGTGATGAATTCCATGTCCCTGCGGAATTCGTACATCTCGCCGACGAAGGCGATGTCCCTTCTGTCCGGCACTCCGCTGTCGAGCCTGTTGTTGAAGCCTGCGTAGGTCGGGGTGTCGATGAACGCAGGGCCGCTGACGCGGTCGAAGTTATTCACTATCAGTACCTTCTTCTCGCTGTTTACATCTATAGGCATACCGGCGCTGACGGTCTCCGACTGGAAGCTGCGGCCTCCTTCGTTGCATGCTGCTATCCTGTAGCTGTAGATATGTCCCGGCTTGATGCTGACCTTGGTGCTGTATCTTTCGCCATCCCTGCTGAAGTTGCTGATGGTCACTCCGTTGTCGAAGCCTCCGTCATCGATTCTGGTGTAGAGGATGAAGCTTTCCGCCTTTGCGGTCGGTTCGAGCTCGTCAACTGCAGGGGTCCATGTGATCTCTACTTCCTCATTTCCCGCGAACGAGACTCCTATGCTGGAGACAGGGAGAGGCTGCACTACGTATGGGCAGCCGTAGCGGTTGCTGAGGAACTTGAGCATGCCCTTGTATATGGCTCTTGCTGTGGTGAATCTGAAATTAGGGTCGAGACCGTACTTCATGTCGGCAAAGTTCTGGTGCGAGAGGAGCTCGAGAAGCATGGCAGGACATGAAGGGGTGCGTGATTCGCGGTATCCTCTGTCCCATATCCATCTTCTGCTCCATTCCTGTTCGTAGCCGTCCCTGAGATCGGTGGTGATCTGTGACTGCACGAGATCAGTGAATTCACGGCTGGCGTATCTGCTTTCGCCGCTAGGAAGCTTGTCTGTTCCGTCTGAGCGAAGTGTGTAGATCGCCAGTGTACCGATGATGGTGCTGTCAGGTGTTACGCCCGCATCTGTATGGAAGCCCAGCGAAAGGTCAACCGGAATTCCGAGTCCGTCCTTTTCCTTAGGGTTGACTCTCGAGCCGCCGCTTATCCATGTAACCCAGTCTCCGCGGGACATATAGTCGTCATTGTAGTCGTTCTTTCCTTCAGTAGGGCAGTAAACTTTCGATGGAACACCGGCCCACTGCATCCAGTATCTTGCGCCTTCGATGGATCTTGCGAGGCCTGAAACGCTTGGCTCTATGTCTCCGCCGCCTCTGGCAATGTTACCCATTCCGCCTCCGAATCTTACTGCATCAGCTGTCACGACTGCCTTGCTGTCGTGCCTGTAGCCCTCCGGAGTCACGTTGCTGAGGCTTACATGACCTGCCTCGCCCTCTGCGAATTCAAAGGTTCCGAGGTAGATCCATGTGCCTCCTCCCATCTTCTGGTTAACGACGAACCTGCTTGTACCGCCGAGGTGATGTACTTCGTAACATGCTGCTGATGTGCTGTTTTCAAGGGTCTTGTATGAAACATAGACTGAATATTCTCCTCGTTCTGGAATGTCAGGGGTCCATGTGATTTCGGCTATGTTCTTCGCCTTGTCTCCTGTGACGCACTCAGCTTTTCGCGCCGTACCCATGCTGAAAGGATTCTCGTTGTCCTTGTAGTATTCGAGCAGGTCGCAGAAACCCTTGCCGGCGTCGCTCCACTTGCCGCTTTCCTTGTATTCTGCGTAGCCTCTTGCTCCGCAGCCTTCGTCATTGTCCGCTACGACTTCATTTCTTTGTACGTCTCTTTCGCGGGGAAGGAGGACGTAGGCTCCTGCGTTTTCAAGCATAGGTACCAGATAGGGGAGTACGAAGCTCTGTGTGAACATATCCTCTATGGTCTGGAAAAGCGGTGGACGCTGCCATGACCATTTGCCGCTGTTGTTGTCATAGAATCTTCCGTGGCTCTGCCATACGGCGATGTGTCGGCCTTCCATTCCCTTGCTGTAGCTTCTGCCGTCGATTTCGCTTACGATGTTCTTTACAGCAGGATCGGCTATGCGATGCGGACTGTCTGACGGTTTGCCGTCGAAGCTGAGTCCAGGCACTACGAATTTCTCCGGTGTCTGTTTCTTCGAATAGATCTGGCCGAGGCTGTAGCTGCTGTATTCTTCAGGGAAGAGCGCTTTCAGTTCCTTTCTGAACCATTGAGGGTCTCCTGCGTACCAAGGGCAATCGCTGAGTGATTCGGTGAAGTAAAAATCCAGTGTCTTTCCTCGCTTCATTACGGCGTTGAGTCTCAACTGTGGGGATGAGATGCCGGTTCTTGCCTTGACCATCTTTGTAAGTGAGTCGCAGGCAGGTCTGAAGTCCTTCACGATTCTGCTTTGTCCGAAGCTGAGTGTACTGATGAAGAGCGCGGCACAAGCCAGCAATATATGACGTAGTCTGTTCATTATGAGGTTCTTATCGTTTCAATATTATTTTATATATAATGTTCATGAATATCGGGATACAGCCTGCTGCCATTCCGCAGAGGTCCGAATATATGTCCTTTATGTCTGAGCTTCTGTATTGGGTCAGGGCCTGCAGATGTTCCGTCAGGAAGGCCAGTCCTGTTCCCATGATCAGCGTGCTTGCAACTATGAGAAGGTCAAGCCATATTCTTCTGCCTTTCTTCCACATCATGCAATAGCCGAGCACAGGGAAGGGAAAGAACATGAGGAAGTGCGCGACCTTGTCGGCCGGAAGACCGAACAGCATCAGCTCTGTCTGCGGGAGATCGTCCGGCTTCATCAGACAGAGAAAGAAAACGGCAGCAAGGTAGATGCAGAAAGCTGAGATGAATAATATCTTTCTTTTCATCCTACCTCCCGAATCTCAGTTCTCCGAAGAATTCCGGCCTGTGGAAGTCCGGCTTAGGCAGGTCTATCGGATTCCAGCTGAGGAAATGAGGGTGGGCAGTCTTGTCACCGCATTTGTAGAAGTTTGCCCTGATGCTTTCAGGAAGAGCCTCTGCGTCAAGACCTATGAGGTTGAATGGAATGCACATTGCCACATCCCAGCAGCGGATATCTCCTGCTTCCTCTGTAAGCTTTCTCTCCAATGTGGTATGGCGTATGATTCGGTCAAGCTGCTCCTGCGTGAACATGTCGGCGTCGTTGCGCGAGCGTCTCTTCGATGCGAGCAGGGTGCCTATGCAGTTGAGTTCGAAGTTATAGTATGTTCCGTCCGACGGATGGGACATGAAGAACTCGCAGCAGCTGTCTTCCCATACCGGGCCGTTGTCTTCCAGGGCTGCAGCTCTGAGATCGAGCCCTCTGACGCTGTACATTATCACGATATGGCTGTCGCTTCTTGCGATGCTGAATGATACCGCCGGTCTGTATGGATAATCCTGCCAGTTTACTGTAGAGATGAAGTCCTTGGCTGCATGGATTTCCATAGCCTTGCCCATCTCCTGGAATGTAAGGCTCTCAAGGCCTTCGATGTATGGAACGTTAATGCTTTTCATGATCTTATAATGCCTGCATGTCATTGAGTTTCTTGTAGTAGCCGTCGAGGGCGATGAGCTCGTCATGTCTGCCTCTTTCCACGATCTTTCCTTCGTGCATCACACAGATTTCGTCTGCATTCTTGATGGTCGAGAGCCTGTGTGCGATGGCTATTGTGGTTCTTGTTGAGGTAAGCCTGTCGAGGGCCTCCTGCACGAGCTTTTCCGATTCTGTGTCGAGGGCGGATGTCGCTTCGTCAAGGATGAGGATGTCCGGATTCTTGAGTATGGCGCGGGCTATGCTTATTCTCTGTCTCTGACCACCGGAAAGCCTTCCGCCGCGGTCTCCTATGTTGGTGTTGTATCCGTCCTCCTTTTCCATGATGAAGTCGTGGGCGTTGGCTATCTTCGCAGCCGCGATGACGTCCTCCATGGTGGCGCCTTCCACTCCGAAGGCTATGTTGTTGAATATAGTGTCATTGAAGAGTATTGCCTCCTGGTTGACGTTTCCTATGAGGCTCCTCAGATCCTTGATCCTGAACTCCCTGATGTCGGTGCCGTCCAGCTTTATCGAACCTTTCTGCACGTCATAATATCTCGGGATGAGGTCGACGAGGGTGGATTTTCCTGAGCCTGACTGTCCTACCAGAGCGACTGTCTTGCCCTTAGGTACGGTCATGTTGATCTCATGCAGGACTTCCTTGCCTTCCTCATAGCTGAAGCATACTCCGCTGAATTCTATGCTTTCTTTGAATTCATTCAGTTTCGCAGGCTTCTCAGGCTCGGTGATGTCGTTTACCGCGTTCATGATCGTGTCGACTCTTTCCATGGAAGCAAGTCCCTTAGGGATGTTGTAGCTCGCCTTCGAGAATTCCTTGAGCGGCGCAAGTACGCTGTAGAGGATGGTCATGTAGAAGATGAAGGTCGATGCGTCGATAGGGGCGTTGTTGCTGAGGATGAGTGTACCTCCGAACCAGAGCACGATCATGATCATGATGGAGCCGAGAAGCTCGCTGACCGGATGTGCGGAGGCCTGTCTGACTGCGACTCTTGCTGATGCTTTCCTGTATTCGTTGGCTGTGTTGAAGAATCTCTGCTTCATCTTGTCTTCGGCGATGAATGCCTTGATTACTCTGAGGCCGCCGAGGGTCTCGTCGAGCTGCGCCATGGTGTCGCTCCATTTTTCCTGGGCTTCGAGTGATTTTCTCTTGAGCTTCTTTCCTATCGCGCTCATACCCCAGGCCATGGCCGGAACTACGGTCACTGTGAAGAGGGTGAGCTCCCAGCTGAGGAAGATGAGAGCCGAGAAGTAGCATACGATGAGGATAGGATTCTTGATCAGCATATCGAGGGAGCTGATAATGGAAACCTCGATTTCGGTCACGTCACCGCTCATTCTTGCGATTATGTCGCCTTTCTTCTGCTTCGAGAAGAAGCCCATAGGGAGGCTGAGGAGCTTGTTATATACCATTACCCTGATGTCACGGACTATGCCTGTGCGAAGCGGAACCATAACCGCTGATGAGGCAAAGTAGCAGCTGGTCTTGAGGACTGTCATGCCCGCGAAGATAAGGCCGAGAAGCAACAGGGCTGTAGAGCCGCCGAATTTCTCTATCATCTGGCTGACGTAATAGTAGAAGTTGTTCATCAGCTGTTCCTTGCCAGGTACACCGTCCCAAGGCATGAATTCGTAAACTGTCGAATCCATCTTGAACAGGATGTTCAGGATAGGGATAAGAAGGGCGAATGAAAAGATATTGAATACGGCAGAAAAAAGGTTCAGTATTACGGAACCTGCAAGATATTTTCTGTAGGGTGCGGCAAAGCGCTTAAGTACTCTCCAAAAAGATTTCATCTCAATCGGATTTAGACAAGATAATTTACAAATATAGCAAATATATTTATATCATCCTGTCAATCCAATGGTATATGAGGTAAATTCTTTTCTTTAGGATGGGAATGTCTATGGACGAAAGGCTGTCATAGGTTTTGTTCGTGTTCATCGTGATGCCTGAGGTGAAGAATACTGCAGGCACTTTGTTGTCCACGAACGCTCTCTGGTCTGACAGACGGTAGAATACCTTGGTGAAATTGTCGCTTCCGTAGTAGCTGAGGCCTATGTCCATATTGAGGCCATAGAATCTGTTGGTGATGTTGACCATCTCCTGCTTGATAGGCTTAAGCGATTCATTTCCAAGCATTATGATGAAGTCTTTCCTGCTCTCTCTGATAGGGGAGAGAGTGGTGCCGATCTGGTCGATGTTGACCATGAATTCTATGTTTTCCGGTCTGATGGCCTTGCCGCTTACGGGGTCTTTGAGACTGCCGTTCTCGAGGAGTTTCCACAGGGCTTCGGAACCTGCGAGACTGTGTTCCTTGCCGTCGAATGCTACGAAGATCATGTTGCAGTCGTATGTCCTGCCGTCATTCTTCATGATGCTGATCATTTCGGCGATGCTGGTCAGGGCGACTACGCCTGACGCGTTTGAGTCGGCTCCCGGATACATTTTACCGTCCAGGACTCCGAGATGGTCGAAATGAGCTCCTATGATGATGTATCTGTCGCAGTGCAGTTTCTTCGGACCGGGAATCATGCCCATGATGTTATGGCCTGTGATATCCTTGCTTATATAGACGCGGTGGCCGTATGAATCTCCGAATTTCAGCAGTCCGGCTTTCTTGAAGCGGTTTCTGATCCAGAATGCGGCCTCGCTTCCGCCTCTTGTTCCGCTGGCTCTTCCCTGGCACAGACTGTCTGTAAGAAAGCCTATTTCCAAGGCCAGTTTTTCGTTGCTTACATGCTTCCTTGCGGGCTCATGCTCCTTGACCCATACGTTCTGGGCAGAGACGTTGATATGTACCAGCATGATGATTGCCGACAGAATCATCATCTTGGTGCAATTTTTTATTCTTTTTGTCCCTGTGAGCATATAAAATTCGTATATTTGCCGTTTAGCTTTGTGCTTTGGCGCAAATGAATCGCCAAAAATAGTAAAATTTGATAAACTAGAGAAAAAAACTTGATATGCATAAATGTCTGAAGAGCTTTATAGTCGCCTGCCTCTGTTTCGTGGCCGGCGCTCTGGAGCTTTCTGCGCAATATGATAAAGATGTGTTCTATATGCGTGGACGTCACGCGCTTGCAGACGGCAAGTACGCCCTGGCTATAGAGAATTTCAATATCCTGACCCAGCTTGATACTACCGATCACCTTACATTCTTCTTCAGAGGAATCGCCAAGTACAACCTCGGTGACCTTCGAGGAGCAAAAAGGGACTTCGACCGTTCGGTGCGTATAAATCCGGTCTTCACTTCAGGATATCACTACAGAGGTATCACGGAAAGCAGGTTCGGCAATTACAATGAGGCCCTGGCCGATATCCAGCAGGCGATTAACCTGCGTCCGGGCGAGATAGGTCTGTATTTCAGCCGAGGCGTCACATATTTCCTTTCGCAGCAGTTCGAGAAGGCGGTCGGAGACTTCGACAGGTACATAAGGAAGGAACCCAAGGATCCGTCGGCGTACCTTAACCGAGGCGCCAGCCAGCTTTTTCTGGGAGATACTCTCAAGGCTCTGAATGATTATAACAAGGCCATCAAGCTGGACAGATTCGATCCGGAGGGATATGTGCGCAGAGGACGTCTCTATGCCACACAGAAGAACTACGATCTTGCCATCGCCGATATGGATAAGGCCATACAGCTGGATACCGGCAATACCTTTGCATACTTCAACAGAGCCATCATGCATTATGAGCAGGAGAGGTATCATGAGGCCATGTCCGACCTGAACAGGGTGCTCCAGGACGAACCGGGCAATGCCCTGACCCTGTATAACCGAGGTCTCATAAGTGCCCAGCTCGGTGCTTATGAAGAAGCTCTGAACGATATGGACAGGGTACTGAACATCAATCCCGAGAATGTGCTTGCTTATTTCAACAGAGCATCCATTTTCATAGAGATGGGTCAGTACAGGAATGCCCTCGAGGATTATGACAAGGCTATCGAGCTCTATCCCGATTTCGCGAAGGCGTATATGAATCGTTCATATGTAAAGAACCTCCTTGGAGACTTCAAGGCTTCTAAGAAGGATTACGAGACGGCTCAGAAGAAGGTGAGCGAATACAGGGAGAAGAATAAGTCTGAGGCTTCTGCATTTGCGGATACTACCAGGAAGTACAGTTCCCTGCTTACACTTGATGCGGAGTTCGCCAAGAAGGATTTCAACGATGAACTTCTGCAGCACAGGGATATTGACATCAGGTTGAGGCCTTTGTACAAGTTCGTGCTGACAGGTCAGAAGGATGATACGAATTATGCCCTGTCGAGCGAATATGAGAATCCTCTGCTGGCTAGATTCAAGCTCCAGATGCCTATAGGCGTGGATGTGAGGAATTCGGACCTGCAGGTAGGGGATGAGTATATACGTCAGCTGGAGTCTCTGGCCTGGGGCGGAGACGCAGTGCCTGACTCGGAACAGAGCTTCCTCAGAGCCTTGAATGATTATGCTGCCAAGCAGTTCAATTCCTCTCTGGATTACTATGGCAAAGCTATAGAACTTTCTTCCGGCAAAGCTGATCTGACAAGGATGTACGAGGCATTCTACAGGATGAACAGAGGTGTGCTCAGGGCCGAGATGATTGACTTCATTTCGTCGATCCAGAGTAATGTTCAGGTCCTTTCGATGGATGATTCCGGTAATACCAGAGCCAGGGTGAAGGACCAGATAACCAGACAGTATGATTATACCGATGCCATAGAGGACATGAAGGCATCTGCCGAGATAGCCAAGGATATCCCTTATGTATATTATAATCTTGGAAATCTTTACTGTCTCTCGTCGGAGCATGTCAATTCGATAGAGAATTATACCAAGGCTATCGAGCTTTACCCTAAGATGGGAGATGCATATTTCAATAGAGGACTTGTGCTTATCTATTTGAAGGATAAGGAGAAAGGCTGTATAGACCTGTCGCGTGCAGGTGAGCTTGGAGTCCAGGATGCATATGGAGTGATTAAAAAATATTGTGAAGATAACAATGAATAGAAAAGCTATTATTTTTGATATGGGAGGCGTTCTTGTCGATCTCGACATGGACGGATGCAGAAATGCGTTCAAGGCGCTTCTGGGATATTACAGGATAGATGAACTTCTCGATCCTTGTCATCAGAAAGGTATCATAGGCGATCTGGAGGAGGGTATGATCACCCCTGAGGAGTTCCGTAACATCGTGCTTTCTGAGTCGGAGCCGGGATCGGCGCCGGAAACTGTGGACAAGGCTATGTGGCATATCCTCGATGGCATAAGGCCGTATAAGGCCGAACTTCTTCGCAGGATGACCGAGAAGTATGACCTTTACATGCTTAGCAACAACAACGGCATTACCATGGTAAGAGCTCATGAACTTTTTGCTGAGGCGGGAGCTCCTATAGATGAGATTTTCAAGAAGTGCTTCCTTTCATACGAGATGAAGGCCCTGAAGCCGTCGGAGAAGTTCTATAAGGATGTGGTTGCGCAGATAGGTATCCCGGCCGAGCAGATGCTTTTCATCGATGATTCAGTCAGCAATGTCGAGGGAGCGGTGGCAGCCGGCCTTCCTGCCGTCCATTATGTGCCTGGAACGGATCTGTCGCAGCTGCTCGCCGAAGCCTTAGGCGATCCGGAGCTTAAGATGGAGGTAAACTGCTGATGGTTAGGTTTATGAGTCTGTCCAGCGGAAGCTGCGGCAACTGTTATTTCCTTTCAGGAGATAACGGGGCCATACTCATTGACGCCGGCGTGAGCCTCAGAAGGCTCAAGAAGGTGCTGCAGGAGTATGAGCTTACAATGGATTCATTCTCTGCGATACTTGTTACGCATGACCATCTCGACCATATCCGTCATCTTGGCTCATTCTGCAAGAGGCTGATGAAGCCGGTCTATACGACAAAGACCATACATGACGCCCTGGCACGCCATACATTTACTGCTCCGACTATAGGTCCATGCCGCAGAATCCTCGAAGAGGGAGTATGGAACGACGTTGCAGGCATGAAGGTCAGGTATTTCGTCGTTCCGCATGATGCTACCCAGACTGTGGGCTATGCGGTTGAAGTTGACGGCCATAACTTCGTCATCATGACCGATGTCGGACGTATGACTGATGAGGCTGTGGAATTTGCACGCAAGGCGGACAGCGTTGTGGTGGAGTCGAATTATGATATGGATATGCTCATGTCAGGTCCATATACGTATGAGCTCAAGATGCGAATAGTACAGGGCTGCGGCCACCTCAGTAATGACGAGTGCGCCAGTGCCATCAGACGCTTCTGGCATCCGGGACTGCGCAACATATTCCTCTGCCATCTGAGCGAGAACAACAATACGCATGACCTTGCGTACAACTGTTCGGCGGAGGCTCTGAAGGAGCTGGGCGTGAAGAAGGGGGAGGTTGCTCTCAGATGTCTGCCACGTCAGTATCCGTCGCCTCTGATCAACCTTTAGGATAAACGGATTTATAATTTCTATACAGAATATTATGCTTAAATTCAAAAGAAAGAAGGCTGAAAAGATACCCTCGTTAAGCAGGAAAGTGTTTCTCAGTCTTGGTTCCATAGCTGCGATACTCCTGCTCTCCGGCGTCATTTCCATTCTGGAATACCGCAGGATGAGCACATATGTTTCGGATCTTATCGCAGCCAATATCAAGAGCATCACGCTGTCGCAGAAACTTTCCGACCTGACTGACGAGTACAACCATCAGATGTTGTCTGTAGTTGTTCAGAATGATATTTCGATAATGCCGGAGTTCAATCTTGAGTATTTCAATGCGCAGGCTGATTCCCTGAAGGAATCCTTCACGTCCAAGAGGGCATTGCCTATGGTTGATTCTGTGTCTTTGTCGTTCAACCGCTTCATGGAGACATCCCTCAGATTTGACGAGGTCTTCCTGGCCGATAATGTCGATACGGGAGAATGGTTCTTCGGAACCCTTCAGCCGTCTTATAATAAATTCAGACATGATATCGGAGTCCTTAATGAGATGATACATGAGGAGCTGACAAGCAATTCCGCTGACTTCGATGCCGGTTTCTACAGAAGCATCATTCCGGGTGTGGTATCCGTAGGTGCGGGTCTGATTCTGGTTTTCCTTCTCCTTTATTTCACCATTGCAAATTATGTACATCCTATCTACAGGATATCAGACGGCATAGATGCATACCGAAAGACAGGCAGAAGGCATGTCTATACCTTTGACGGTGATGATCAGCTCGCGAATATCAACGAGGGTGTCACAGATATCATAGAGGAAAATCTGGAACTTAAGAAAAGAGTCAAGGCTTTGAAGGAAGATCGTGCGAAATGAGTGTTAAGCCGATATCATTGAATGTAGGAAAGGCGCTGCTTGTCAGTGCATTCTTCATGTTCCTGTCGATAATAGTTTCTGTCATCGACGGACGTGATTCTGCATTCGTGCCTTTGGTCATAAGCTTTATAATCACTTTGATCACCGGTTCCTTCCCATTCATTTTCGTAAGGAAACAGCAGGTGCTGAGCATTCATGAGGGACTTGTGACCATTGTCCTTTCGTGGTTCCTCTCATTCATCTTCGGCATGCTGCCATATGTGCTGTATGGCGGGGAATTCACTCTGATCAATGCCTGGTTCGAGAGTGTCTCCGGATATACGACGACGGGTTCCACCATACTCAATGACATCGAGGCTCTTCCTCGAAGTCTTGTCTTCTGGAGATCTTCGACCCATTTCATAGGCGGACTGGGAGTAGTCGTCTTTCTTCTTCTTGTCATGCCGGATGCAAGTCCGTACCGCCTCAAGCTTGCGAATATGGAGCTTTCCACTCTTTCAAAAGGAGGATACCGGTATAAGTCAAGCAAGACCATCAGCATCATTACAACGGTTTATGTCTGTCTGACTGTAGCCATATTCCTCTCTCTCTGGCTTGCCGGGATGCCTGTCTTCGATGCTGTCAATCATGCATTCAGCATTGCAGCGACAGGCGGATTCAGCAGCAGGAATCTGTCGGTGGGATACTTTGATTCGAATCTGATCAATGTCATCGTGATGTTCTATATGGCAATTGCCGCCATCCATTTCGGCCTGATCTACGCCGTTTTCGCATTCAGGTCTTTCAAACCTCTGAACAACTCGGTAATAAAATATTATTTCGGTTCCATACTCGTCATGTCACTCCTGATCATGATTTCGCTGAAGACCGAGGGAGGATATGATTCATGGGCCAAGGCGATGATGGATTCTTCCTTTACGGTGATCAGCTATATGTCGACAGCCGGCTTCGCGATCTGCGACAATTCCCAATGGCCGTGGTTCGCCGGAGCGATTCTGCTGATAGCATCGTTTCAGTGCGGTTGCTCGGGATCGACGACTGGAGGTATAAAGGTTGACAGAATACTTATATCTGTCAAGGCGGTAAGGACAGAGATCAGAAGAAGGTTGCATCCGTCATCCGTGTCGCATATACGTCTGAGCGGCCAGCATCTTGCGGATGATGACGTACATTCGGTCCTGATGTACATCGTGGTATATTTCATAGTAATATTACTTTCGATAGTTGGAGTGCTGATGGCAGGTTCCGACGTTCCTGAAGCTGTTTCAGGAGTTATCGCTTCTGTGGGAAGCGTAGGTCCCGGCCTCGCGGATATAGGCTGTATGGATAACTATTCGGCCCAGCCTGCTATGGCTAAATTCATATATGCCTTCGATATGTTCCTAGGTCGTGTGGAAATATATCCTGTGCTTATAGTCATGTCTCTGTTAATTAATCCGAGGGACTGATGGGCAGAAGTGATTTCCTATACAGCGCATTTGTTTCCCATCTGAAGTACGAGCCGACAGAATGTCAGGAGAGGCTTCTGAAGATGGTTGCCGATTTCGTGAGTTCCGATGATGATGACATCCTTATCGTCAACGGCTATGCGGGCACGGGAAAGACAACAGCAATTTCCTCCGTAATCAAGGTCATGGATGAGTATAAGGTGAAGTCAGTGCTGCTTGCACCTACAGGCAGGGCCGCGAAGGTTCTTTCGGGATATTCCGGAAAGCAGGCCTACACTATCCATAAGCATATCTACAGGCAGAAGTCTGTAGGAGGTGACGGTTTCGGACAGTTCTCGCTGGCACCCAATAAGAGCAAGGATACATTGTTCGTTGTTGATGAAGTTTCTCTGATAGGCATAGAGGCTGGACAGCAGCAGTCCACTACGGCCTTCGGGTCGGGCAATCTGCTTGAGGACCTGGTTTCGTTCGTACGCGCAGGTGCGGGGTGCAAGGTCATACTTATAGGCGATGCAGCGCAGCTGCCTCCTATAGGTCTGGATGCCTCTCCGGCCTTGTCCAGGGATTACATGAGCACGATGGGAGGTGTCTGCTATACCGAACTCAAGACAGTCGTGCGTCAGCAGCAGGAATCCGGAATTCTCTATAATGCCACCATGCTGCGCCAGCTGCTGGATGAGATTGAGTTCGGACCTGATGCCATAGACCTGCAGGATGTGCAGCTGGAGACTTCCTGTTTCGATGATATAGAGAGGATCAGCGGAGGGGATCTGATAGAGAAGATATCGGATGCCTACGGGAAGTATGATGAGGATGAGACAATTATACTCTGCCGCTCCAACAGGAGGGCTATCAAATATAATCTGGGAATACGCTCGACTGTGCAGTTCAAGGAGGACCGTCTGGTCAGAGGTGACAAGCTGATGATAGTCAAGAACTGTTATCAGTTCCTTGAGGACATCAAGGACATGGATTACATCGCCAACGGTGATATAGCGAAGCTCATCAAGATATCCGGATTCGAGGAAAGATACGGACTGCATTTCGCAGAGGCACGTATCTCCTTTCCTGATTACGGTGATCAGGAGATAGTCGCAAAGGTGATACTGGACACGCTGGAGTCCGAGAGTGCCTCGCTTACATATGAGCAGTCCAATGCCCTTTATCATGGGGTAAATGAGGATTACGCGCATATCACAACAAAGAAGAAGAGGTATGAAGCAGTACGTGAGGATAAATATTATAATGCATTGCAGCTGAAATATGCCAATGCCATAACATGTCATAAGTCCCAGGGAGGCCAGTGGCGTTGCGTGTTCATAGATAATGCATTCTGGCAGGATATGGTTACCGTGGATGATATCAAATGGCTGTATACTGCGCTGACGAGGGCTACGGAAAAAGTATATCTTGTCAATTTCAAGGATGAGATGTTTGCCGGGTGACCGGATGATGGAAATTATTAAAAATCATATTATATGAAGAAGATTCTTTTATTGACTGCTTTCTTGATGGCTGCTGCATACGGAGCAGCTGCACAGGAGTACAACAGGATTCCCTTTTCATGGAAATGGATAGGCGATAAGGAGGTCCTGTTCAGTTATGACGGGTCGTTTGCGGACAGTACGGCTTTTGTGGTGAATGCAAAGACCGGCAAGACGCATACCGGCGTCAAGGCTCCGCTGAAGTACTCGGATTTCCCTGTCAAGCCGGAGGGGGCTGTAAACCTTACCTATTCTCCGGATTCGACAAAACTCGCCTTTACCCGCAATAACGACCTTTATGTGGTTGAGATCGCATCAGGTAAGGAAACCAGACTTACAGAGGATGGTACTGACCTGATTCTCAATGGCTATGCTTCATGGGTGTACTACGAGGAAATCCTTGGAAGACCTTCAAGATACAAGGCTTTCTGGTGGTCGCCGGACAGCAGGAAGATAGGATTCTATCGTTTTGATAATACTGAGGTGCCGCTTTTCCCTATCTATTCTGCCTTCGATAATCCTGAAGCTGCGGCAGTGAAGTACCAGAGTCCGCGAGTGACCGATCATGGCCTGGGAGGTTCTCTCAGCGAGACAAGATATCCTAAGTGCGGCCAGACCAATCCGGAGGTCCGCATAGGAATCATAGACCTGGACAGCAATGAGACCGTATGGGCCGATTTCGATCCGTCTCTTGACCAGTACTTCGGCATTCCTTTCTGGGGCCCGGATTCAAAGGAATTCTTCATAGCTCGCATGCCTCGTCTCCAGAATACCGTGGACCTTTACGCGGTGAATACGCAGGACGGAAAGAAGAGGCATGTATATAATGAGACATACAAGACATGGCTCGACTGGTTTGACGGTGTTGTCTTCACGGACAGCGGCCTTTACATGGCACGTGAGTTCGAGACAGGATGGCAGCAGATATATTTCCTTTCATATGACGGCCAGACTTTC
>JAEIGA010003014.1_pt1 | contig 26514 bp, 23 predicted proteins | sample 9270691 | NCBI WGS metagenome assembly JAEIGA01 (sample SAMN17057246, study PRJNA624740) | gut metagenome | biome: biome; isolation source: fecal sample | host: Bos grunniens | place: China: Xizang | collected 2019 | reverse complement strand
TTAAGTTCGTCAACCAAAACCATTGATGACATTATCGGTCCAGAACGAAACTGAAACTCTTGAGTCTTTGGATAAAAAATTGAACTTCCAGTAACATCGGCAGGCATCAAATCTGGTGTACATTGGATTCTCGAAAATGAAGAATCGATAGACTTGGCTAAGGCTTTGGCTAAAACAGTTTTTCCTGTTCCTGGCACATCTTCTAATAGAACATGACCTTTGGCAAAAAGAGTTGTTAAAATCAATTCAACAACTTCACTTTTTCCTTTAAAAACACTCATTATAGATTCTGCAATTTTTTCTGCGGAATTTGAAATAAATTTTACTGACTGATTTAATTCTTTTTTTGAAACTTCCATAGGGATATTATAACACAAAACTTGATTTTTTGCATAAAAAAAAAAGGTTGAAAAAAAAGAAAATCTTTTTCTTCAACCTTAATTGTCGGGTCCGGAGGGACTCGAACCCCCTACCTACTGCTTAGAAGGCAGTTGCTCTATCCAGATGAGCTACGAACCCAGCGACATATATGAATATATCAAATTTCAAAAAAAAAGTCAAATACTAAAACAATAGAATTTAAATAGTTTATGAAAAAATTACACTAATTATCAAAGAAAGATTTATCGATAGTTATGTAACCTAATGGTTCAAGTTCACTATATCTGTAACTAAAATCCGAAGTCATACCTACAGATACAGCAAAAGCGCTTACATACCAAATATCCTGCTGAACACTATCGTCCTTTTGAACATAATTTACATCAATATCTTCTTGATTTGGTATTGCGTTAACATAACCTTGTCCATTTACAACTGTTTTTTTTGATGATGAATAAAATTCAAAAGTATTTTCATTTTCTCGTAGTGGAATTGCGTAATCAGAACCATCCATAATATAAGAACCTGAAACTTTAATTCCAGATTTATAAGGGTTGTCAACAAAACCTTCTGTAAACAAACGAATATCCACAGTACGATTAGAAGTAGATTTAGAAACCAAAGGGAAATCTTTATTAGAAATTTCTAATTGCTGAAATCCTAATGCGATAGCTCTATTATATCCTTTTTCAGAATATTCAGCATTGTAATTATTGATAGAAAAATTATCTTGCATTAACTTAGTTAAATCATTATAAATTTTGTAAACTACTGTTACACCAATATAGATATCCATACCAGAATTTTCTACATCAGCAGTTTTAAAAGAAAAATATCTTCCAAGAGCATCAGAATTTTCATCAACTACTTTTGCTTCAGAAGGTGGATATAAGATATAGTATACATCCAATCCACATGTCATTGAAAAAAAGCACATAACAATAAGGAAAGAAAAAATGATTATCTTTTTTATAGAATTATGTGCTTTTATTTTCATATTACTCACTAACTACAGCAGTATCAATTACAATTAATCTAGAATTTGCCAAATCAGCCCAATCTGAATCAGAATATGTATTCATGATATTTTTATATTCAGAAATAGCTTGTTCAATTTTTCCTTGAGTTTCATACACTCTTGCAAGGCTGAACATTGCATGTGGCTTTAATTCAAATTCTTTATTTGTTAATGCCAAAGAATAATATTTTTCAGCATTTACAACATCTGCCAACTGTTCATAACAAACAGCTGTATTGAAATAAGAAATTCCAGCAAGATAAGAATCTGCCATATCAGCTGCTTTTGTCCAATAATCTAAAGAATTTTTCCAATCAGCTTTTTGATAATAAATTTCAGCAACCATCATATTTGCTCTAACTGTATTATCATTTTTTCCGTTTGTTTCAGCAAAAGCTTTTACATCAGATAAAAATTTATCTTCTGCAGCAACAAGTTCATCACCTTCAAGTGTAGACTTTGATTTAAAATAACTGAAAACGGCAGCATCAAGAAAATTTGCACCTTTTTGATTTGCATTATTCTTTACTGTTACAAGAACACCAACAGCAACAGAAACTACTACCAATAAAATTAAAAATACAATCCAAAATTTTTGAGTTTTAGCAAAAAATCCACCTAATACATCAGAAGCAGATTTTTCTTGCTTAGTATTTTCCATAAAAAACCTCGTTTAATAAATTCATTTTCGTATATCAAGATCACTCATCAATTTTGAAAGATAAGTTCTCTGAATCCCCATAATTTTAGAAGCTTCTGTTTGATTCCAAGACACGCTTTCTAAAATTTGCATTACAAAATTCTTTTTAAATTTATGCAATGCAGTTTTTAATGTTTTATCAGTTTCTAATTCAACACATTGACCATCACCAAAATCAATATTTTCTGTAGTCAATCGCAAATCAAAACCTTGAATTATTGTAGGTTGTCCAAGAATACAAGCCCTTTCAATAGCGTTTTTTAATTCTCTTACATTACCTGACCAATAATAATCATACAACATTTCTAAAGCATTTTGTGAAAAACCAATAAAATTCTTTTTTGTTTTTCTACTGAAAATTTCACAAAACATCATCGCTAAAGGCTCAATATCCTCTTTTCTATATCGTAAAGCAGGAACATTTATAGGAAGAGCATTCAACCTATAATATAATTCACTCAAAAAACTTCCATCACTTACTTTTGATTCCAAGTCAACAGATGTAGAAGCCACGATTCTTGATGTACATTCACCACTTTGAATATAATCAAGAAGCCTTTTTTGTAAATTTAATGGAAGAAATCCTATTTCATCAAAAAAAATTGTACCATTGGCAGATAATTTTAATCCACCTTCGTTTTTTTGATTCGAAAATTCATCTCCAAAAATTTCACTTTCTAACAACTGATTTGAATTAGAAAAACAATTTATCCTTACGAATAAATCTTTACTCCGAAAACTTTTTAAGTGAATTTGTTCAGCAATGATACTTTTACCAACTCCATTTTCGCCATTTATGAGAACCGGAGAATTTGTCGATGCAATTTTAGTAACAACAGATAGAATGTCCAACATTTGAGGACTTTTTGCAACAAAGTTACGATACATAAACAACTAGAATTGATAACAACCCATAATAGATAAAACGCATTGTCAAAAATAAATTTCAACAATGCGTTTAACATCTAAATTAGTTTTTAGTTTTGAGCAAATCACCAAAAGGTGTGTAAGCTTCATCATCGCCATTATTTGAAGATGACATATATTGAGAAATTTCATCTCTTTGAAGTTTTTGTTTGTATTCTTTTACTGAGAATGCAACTTTCTGTTTTGAAACATTAACATCAACAACATAAACATTGATTTTGTCACCAACATTGTATTTCTTAACAGCATCTTCAAAAGATTCTTCTCTACTTTCACAAAGATTTGATTTATTAACCAAACCTTCAATTCCTTCAGCAGCTTTTACAAAAACACCAAAATCTGTAATAGAAACAACTTCGCCTTCTAATGTTGAACCCGCTTTGTGTTCTTTTGCAAATTTTTCCCATGGATTTTCTGTAAGTTGTTTAACACCAAGTCTAATTCTGCGAGTTTCTGGATTGTTTTCAATAACCATAACTTCGATTTCTTGATTTACAGCAAGTTCTCCACCAAAATGTTTTGCATTTTTTGACCAAGACCAATCTTCTACATAAAGGAAACCATCAATTCCATCTTCAAGTTCAACAAAAGCACCTGCATTTGTGATTTTAACAACTTTGCGAGTAAGTTTTGTTCCAACTGGATATTTTTCTGTAATTGTATCCCATGGATTTTCAGAAACTTGTTTTAGACCAAGTGAAACACGACCGTTTTGGATATCATATCCAAGAATCATACATTCAACTTCGTCACCAATTTTTACAACTTCTGATGGTTTGTTAATTTTCTTTGTCCAAGAAAATTCACTGATGTGAGCAAGACCTTCGATTCCTTCTTCAAGTTCAATGAAAGCACCAAATTCAGTAAGTTTTGTAACTTTACCTTTTACGATGTCATTTACATTGTATCTATCTTCAAAATGAAGCCATGGATCTTCTGTAAAATGTTTAAGTGAAAGGTTAATTCTCTTTTCTTCTGGTTCAAGACGAATAACTTTAACTTCGATTTCTTGACCTTTTTTTACAAAGTCTTTTGGGCGAGTTACATGTCCCCAACTCATATCGTTGATATGAAGAAGACCATCAAATCCACCTAAATCGATGAATGCACCAAAACTTGTAAAACTTTTTACAGTTCCTTTAACTGTTTCACCAATAGAAATTTCGTTAAAGAACTTATCACGGTTTTGAGTCATTGACTCTTCAAGATATTTTCTGCGGTTTACAACAACATTTGTTTTGCTGTCTGTAAACAAGCGTTCAATGTAGAATTTGCTTTTTGTTCCAATAAGTTTTTCAGCTTTTTCTACTTTTTGGCTATCAGACTGACTGATTGGAAGGAATGCACGAATTCCACTTCCTAAATTAACATCATATCCGCCTTTAACAACCTTTTCGATTGTTCCTTCAACAGGCACTTTTTCTTTATAAGCCTGACGAACATTTTTCCAAAGTTGCTGAAAATCTGCTTTTTGCTTTGAAACAATAACTTCACCATGTTTATTCTCTTTTGTTACGAGAACAACACTTACCACATCCCCAACATTCGGTACTACCGAAAACTCCGCAATTGGGATTTTTCCTTCTGACTTGTATCCCACATCAACGAAAACTTGATCTTGTGTAACTTGTACTACATAACCATCAACAAGTTGACCTTCTTCTAGAGATTCAAGACTTTTTAGATACTCTTCTTGTAATTGTGTCTGAATGTTGCTTTTGGAGTTTTGAGCTTCATCCATTACCACGTCCTTCTGTTCCATATTAAAACCCTTATAAGTGTATTTTGTTTAGAATTATCGCACAAACTTCGTCAATGGTCAATAGCGAAGTATCAATATATGTGGCATCTTCTGCAATTTTTAGTGCACCAACTTTTTTATTTTTATCGATTTCATCTCTTTTTTCGATAGAAGCTTTTATTTCTTCCAAAGTTAAATCGCTAACACCTTGGTCAAATCGTCTTTTTGCTCGCACATCAGAGGTTGCATCAAGGTAAAATTTGTGTTCAGCATTTGGAAAAACCACAGTTGTAATATCGCGACCTTCACAAACAACACTTTGTTTTTCTGTGATTTTACGAAGTTTTTTGTTCACGATTTCGCGCAATTCCACAATAGCCGAAATTGGAGAAGAATGTTCCGAAATTATATCTTGATGTAGCAAGTGATTTACATCTTCCCCATTCAAAATAAGATGATTATCAACATAATCCAAATCTAACTTTTCTGCGTGTTCTAAAATTTCTTTTTCGTTAGACAAATCAATTTTATTTTGCAACAAAGAAAGGGTAATTCCTCGATAAAAACTTCCTGAATTTAAAAAAGTGATATTCAATTTTTCTGAAAGCAACTTTGCAATCGTACTTTTTCCAGTTCCCGCAGGACCATCAATAGCAATTATCATAAAACCTTCCTTATTTTTATGTTGATTTATTCGCAATTTTCACAAAGTGATAAAAGATTTTTTACATCAGTTGAAGTAAGTTCTCTAAAATTTCCACTTTGTAAACCTTCAATTTTTATATTCCCGATTCTAATTCGAGTTAAGGCTTTAATTCCAATTTCAAATTTATCAAAAACTCTACGGATTTCGCGGTTTTTTCCTTCGATAAGAACTACTCTCATTCTTCGTGCGTTGATTTGCTCAGCATCTTTTGCTTTATAAAAAACGCCATCAACTCGCAAACCTTTTTTGAATTTTTCAGCCAAATCAGATGGAATTGGAATACTTGTATCAACAATGTATTCTTTTTCAATTTGTGCCGATGGATGAGAAATCTTTGCGGCAAAATCACCGTCGTTTGTAAAAAGAATCAATCCGCAAGAAAACATATCAAGTCGACCAACATTGTAAAGTCGTTCTGTAAAATGAGGCTTTAATAAATCGGCGGCAACTTGTCTTCCCTTTTCGTCAGCAAGTGAACAAACATATCCGGCTGGTTTAAAAAGCAAAACATAGCGTAAATTTTCTTCAAAACTGATTTTTTTACCGTCCACAGTTACTTCATCAGTTGGCAAAACTTTTGTTCCAAGCTGAGTGATTTTTTCGCCATTTACACAAACTCTTCCGTCTGTGATGATTTTTTCACTAGCACGACGACTTGCAACTCCGCATTTTGCAAGATACAACTGCAAACGCATTTCATCGTTTGAATTATTTTTTTGAGAAGAATTATTTGTAGAATTAAATTTATTATCTTGCAAGTTCGAATCGCTCACTTTCTGTTTCTTCAAGTTTAGGCAAATCTGAAATACTGTTCAAGCGGAAAAATTTTAAAAATTCTTTTGTTGTTCCAAACTGAACTGGTTTTCCAGGTGCATCTTTTTTTCCAACTTCTTTAATTAAGTTGCGTTCAGCCAAAAGACGAATCATATTGTCTGCAGAAACTCCGCGAATTGCTTCAATTTCAGCACGAGTAATTGGCTGAGAATAAGCAATAATTGAAAGAGTTTCCATTGCGGCTTTAGACAATTTTGCTTCGGATTTTTTTCCGTATCTATCTTTCAAACATCCCCAAAGTTCTTTTTTAGGTGTAATTACCCATCCACCAGAAATCTGAGATAATTCAACTCCAGAATCTTCTTGAGAATATTTTTCTTGTAATTTTTGCAAAGCAATTTCCACAACATCTATTGAAAGTTCAGAAATTTTTGAAATCATATTTTCATCAAGTGGTTCTGTATCCAAAAACAAAATTGCTTCAACAATAGCGGTTTCTTTTTTCAAGTTAAACTCCATGGCTTTCAGTATATCCGTTTTATTGAGTATTTTTCAAGTTATTTTTAAGTTATGCAGCCTGATATGGACGAATTTTTATATCACCAAACATACGATTTTGGTAAATCGAAGCCATCTTGAATTTTACAGCTTCAAGCAAGGCCATAAAAGCACAAACGATATCAAGCAAATTTTCTTTTCGAACAATCAATTCTGTAAAAGAACATTCACCGTTGTTTTCGAGAAGTTCGTTCATCAAAGTAATTTTTTCGCTTACGGAAATTTCTTCGTACATATCAAGGATTTTTTCAGCTGAATAAGAAGAAATCAAACTAGAAAATGTTTTTAGCAAATCCCAAGTATCAACTTTTTCCCACAATTCTTCTTCTTCAAAAGGCAAAACTCGCTGAATTCGCTTTCGTTCAAAACTCCATTCAGATTCTTCTTCTTTTTCTTCCATAAGATTTGAAAGTTTCTTGAATTTTTGATATTCAATCAATTTATCAACAAGTTCTTGGCGAGGATCTTCAATTTCTTCACCTTCAAATGAAACTTCCATAGGAAGAAGCATTTTTGATTTTATGTAAAGCAAATCTGCTGCCATCGCGTAAAATTCAGTTAAATTTCCTAAATCAGTTGTAACAGCGTAATCTAAATATTCCAAAAATTGTTCTGTAATTTCAGCAATCGGAATATCGTAAATATTGATTTCATTTTTTTTGATTAGATAATGCAAAACATCTAGAGGTTCTTCTCTGTTAGCAACCACAAATTTTTGTTTTTCGGCAGTTGCAGTAGTTTTTTCTGAAGTGAGTTCAAGTTCATTTTCTGGAATCATAAGATTTCCCCTTATTAATTTATTAGAATCACAAGGGAAATTTTGAAAAAAACTTTACCCCTTGATCTGGAAGATTCTGCAAATAAGTGCTATAAAATACTCCATTTATAGGTTCGGCACATTTAGGAAAAATCTCAAGTAAAGGAATCAAAACAAATTGCCTTTCTTGCAAATTTTTATGGGGAATTTCTAATTTTTCAGTTTTTATAACGGAGTTTTTAAATAATTCAATATCGATATCTAAAGTTCGTGGACCTTTGAAAATTTCTTTTTCACGATTTCGACCTAAATCCGCTTCGATTTGATTGATTTGAGACAAAAGTTCAAAGGCTGATTTTTCATATTCGCCACAAACTACCATATTATAAAAATCCTGCTGATTTTCATAATACATGGCTTTTGTTTTATAAATTGACGAAAATTTAGTTGTTTTAGGCACAAGGATTTTTTCTAATTCTAAACAAGCAAGTTTTAGAATTTCCACTGGAGGAAGTTCTTCACCGTTTACAAACAAGGAAGAATTAGAACCTAAACCTAAAACAACTAGATTATCCATTAAAACAAACCACCTGGAGCATCTTCTGGTAAAGTTGCTTTTTCAGCTTTTACTTTTTTTTCAGTTTTTTCTGATTTTTCTTCGGCTTTTTTGTTTTTTAACACTTGCCCCGGAAAAAGTTTTTGTCTAATTTGATTTTCAACATCAACAGCAAAATCTTTGTGTTCAAGCAAGAATGAAATTGCATTTTCTTTTCCCTGTCCTACTTTTTCTGTTGCTGTTGCGTACCAAGCACCTTTTTTGTCGATAAAGCCATGTTTTACAGCAGAATCCAAAAGACTTGCCACATGAGAAATACCTTTTCCAAAGTAAATATCTAATTCAGCTTTTCTAAAAGGAGGAGCAACCTTGTTTTTTACAACTTTTACACGAACGCGGTTTCCAACTGCATCTTCTTCACCTTTTGCATCGATTGATTCAATTCGTCTAACTTCAAGGCGCACAGAAGAATAGAATTTAAGAGCATTTCCACCAGTTGTAGTTTCTGGATTTCCAAACATAACACCAATTTTCATACGAATTTGGTTGATGAAAATTAAAATACAGTTTGATTTTCCGATAATTGCAGTTAATTTTCGTAAGGCTTGGCTCATAAGACGAGCTTGAAGTCCCATGTGAGAATCTCCCATGTCGCCTTCAATTTCGGCTTGTGGAGTAAGCGCTGCAACTGAGTCCACAACAATTACATCTACAGCCCCGGAACGCACCAAACTTTCTGCAATTTCAAGTGCTTGTTCCCCAGTATCTGGCTGAGAAACCCAAAGTTCATCAATGTTTACACCAAGATTTTTTGCGTAAACTGGATCGAGAGCATGCTCTGCGTCGATAAATGCTGCAATTCCACCGAGTTTTTGAGATTCAGCGATTGCGTGCAAAGCCAAAGTTGTTTTGCCAGAAGATTCTGGTCCGTAAATTTCGATAATTCTTCCTTTTGGATAACCACCAATTCCTAAAGCTTCGTCCAAAAGAATTGAACCAGACGGAACAACTTCAATTCCTTCCGCATTTGCAGAAGTTCCCAACTTCATTAAAGAACCTTGACCAAATTGTTTTTCAATTTGAAGTCTTGCAGCTTCTAAAGCCTTTAATTTTTCTGAAGCATCTTCTGATGCATTAAAATCATTCATTATTTTTGCCACCTGTTTTTTCCTCCCATATATATAATAGGTGTAAAATTAAAATTTGCATGTAAATTTACAAAAAAAATTATTTTTTTTACTTTTTATAACTTATCCCCTGTTAAAGGCTGATAAACAGCTTTTCCCAATAAAAGCAATCGACCATCTTCGATAGAAATTTGTGCTAAAACTTTTAATGGTTTTTCTGGATTTACAGAAATCTCAGAAGATATTTTTAATGGTGCAATTCCATCAATTTTTTTCATATCTTCGTAGCCAACAAGTAAATCTGCGCTGAAATATTTTTCATTGGCGTTTACATTTGTAACTCTTCCCGTCCAAACAACCCAACAATCTTGATACAAATATAAATCTTTAGAAATTTCTTGGTAAGTATATTGTTCAAATTTTGAATCGAAAACAGGTTCTTCAAGATATTCCATTAACTGACGAACTTTTTGCCGAATAGAAGCAGATGCGTTTGAATTTAACAAAATATTGATACATCGCTGAGCTTCGTTATCGTTATATTGATTATAAAATCTTTTTGCATCCTCGTAATAATTTTCAACTTCACTTTGTGTAAGGATATATCTGTAAACTGTGGATGCAGTAGAATTTTCTGTTAAATCAGACTTATCTTGGTATGAAAGTGAAAAACTTGATAAATCTGCTCGATTGTTTAATTTTACCCCACGAGTTAAAAGAAAAACTAAAGCTAAAACAGCACAAACACAAGCAAGCGAGATTAAAATTGGCTTAATTGGTGATTTTTTAGGCAACTCTGGATAAAAAACCTTAAGTTTTCCATTATGATTCCATTCGCTTATAGTATCAACATCACCATATTTTTCTAGTAACTTTAGAAATTGCTGAGTTTTAGGATTTTCTGGTTCTAAATTCAAAGCATCAAGACAATATTCCACTGCCTTATCTATTTTTCCTCTTTTTAGAAAGATAACAGCTTGGGCTAAAATAAGATTTACATCATTTAGTTTGATATGTCTTGCACTTCTAAAATAAGTTTCGCTTCCAGCTACATCACCTTGATACAAACAAGCAACGCCTAAAATATAATAGAACTGAAAAGAATCCCGATATTCCAAAACTCTAGGTTCTAAAAGTTTAATTACCTCTGAGAATTTTTTATTTTGTAAATATTTACGAGCAGTATCAAGTACACTCTTTGCCATTTATTGTTCCAAAATCTCTAAAATTGCGTCTAATTCTGTATGCAAATATAAAATTCTACTTGCATCATATAACTCTGGATTTTGTTCCAAGGCTTCGATTTCTTTTATAAGTTCTTCCACATACTCTAAATTTAATTTTTCTGGAGTAATTTCAACATAAGGAAGATTTTGCTCTGGTTCTTCTGTGTATTCATCCAAAACATCAGTTTCTTCGGATGTTACTTCATCTTCAACAACTTCAGAATCTTCAATAATCGATGTTTCTTCAACAAACTCATTTTCATCTGAATCCAATGTATCATCATCAACAGATTCAGAACCTTCAGAAACTGGAACAATCTCTACGGTTTCTGAAACATTTTCGTTGTCTTTGTTATCATCTTTATTATCGTCTTTGTCAACATCTGTGTTTGTTGACAAAACAACATATTCAATTACTTCTTCTGCTTTTAACTTATCAGAATCGTAAACAAAAGATGCTGTTTGTAACGCTTTTCCGCTTGTAAAGAATGAACAAGAAGTATCAACAGGTTCCTTTGAATCAGATGCTCCACTTATATAAAATCTAACTCCGAATAATTTTTCTGGAGCAACTTTATATGCATTCCAAGTTATTCCAACTGCAGAATTATTTAATGAAAACAAAGAATTAAATCCTCGCCCAGGAACTATTCTTGGCTCCCAAGAATCAACAGATAAAATATCACGATTTGCAACCATAACAGCTTCTGGAGTTGTAATAGTTTCGCCTTCTAGTAAAAATTTAATAGAATTTTTACCATCTGAAGATTTTATCCATTTATCAATACTCATTGAATTAAAATAAGCTTCTGAATTTAATGAATTTAATGTTTTTGTTGTAAAATGAATTGGTGAATTTTCACCTAAGTATGTATCAAAAACTCCCCTAAGACTAAGAATCTTTGACTTTTTACTTAAATTTTTAACCAAAACATCAATAATAACTAAGTCAGAATTTTCTGTAAAAAAACCTGTGGCAGAATAAACAAATGAAAAAATAAAATTTACTTCTGCAACACCTTTAATATTGTAAGTGATAGTAGCACTATTTTCTGTCATGTTATGAATTATTGGCACTCCACCTAATTTTGAAAGCGGATAAACCTTAGAACCTGATTTTAAGTACAAAAGAGTTCCAGATGAGTTATCAAGAGGATTAAAAACTGGAACAAATTTTTCACTATCAGAATCTAGCATTGATAAAGTGAAAGTTCCTGCATTTTCATGAAGTTCTAATCTGTACATTCCAAAAACGCCATCAAAATCTTTTGAAAAAGAAAAAGAACAGATTATAAAACAAATAAAAACACCTAAAAAAAGTTTTTTAATTATTTTCATTTTCATCCCCTATATTAGAATCTTGATTTTCTGTATTATCTAAAACTTCTGCATCATTTTTAGATTCTTCATTTTTTTGAACTTCTAAATCTAATGCATCTTGAATTAATTGAGCTTTTTGTTTCAATACTTCAATGTCGGCTAAGTATTTTGCATTACGCTCTGATTTTTCAGCATTTATCTGGTCAACTACAACTTGTAAATCAGCATAAGATTTTTCTAATTCAGCAACCTTTTCTGTTAATAAATCATTTTCAGCTTTTATAATTTCCAATTCTGATTGAGATTTCTTTAAATTTTCATTAGCAATTCTAAGTTGATTTCTTAAACCGATAGATTCTTCTGTATTATATTGTTTAATTTGTCTGTCGTAATTTTCTTTTGAAGAAATATATTCTTCACCTGTTACTTTGAGCAAATACAATAATTTTTCTTCTTTTTCTCGTTGAACGATTAAATCTAAACGATAAAGTGATTCAACATATTTTGCTGAATTTGGAAAATCGGAAACAACTCGTTCGTAAAGACCTTTTGCTTCTTCAAAATAATATGAAGCGTAAAAAGATTCAGCCATCCAAAACAAAGCCGAAGAGAAAAGTTCGTTTTGTTCATTTTCTGCACAGAATTTTTGCAAAAGTGAAATTGAATCTACATATCGACCTAAGTAATGTAAGGCTCGTCCCATCTGATAATCGATATAAACTTTATATTCACTATCAGGATAGAGATTACAGAAATTTTGACCATCTTTTAGGACATCATCATAATTTCCGTTAAACATTTCGGACATTACCAAAACATACAAAACTTCTGGAGTTGAAGATTCTGGAAGAGAAACTGCATTTTTAAGCAACAAAATAGCAGATTCCCAATTTCCGTCTTTGTAGGCTTGTAAACCTTTAGTTAAATAATCATCAGTAGAAACTTGTGCAGTTACAAACGAAACTAGCACAAAACTTAAAACCAAAAGGGCTATAATCTTTTTCATACATTACTCCCAAATATTTGCACAAAACTTTCCGTTCCAATCTAAATTGCCAGAAAAAAATGAAGAACCAGAAACGATAACTTCTGCACCAGATTCAATTACAGCTGGAAGAGTTTTATCGTTTACACCACCATCTACAGATATTATATACCTAAAATCATTTTCTTGGCGAATTTTTTTTAATTCATTTATCTTTTTTAAACATTCTGGAATCAATTTTTGTCCGCCATAACCAGGATTTACAGTCATAACTAAAACTAAATCCACATAAGGCAAAATTTCTTTTATTGTATCAACTGAAGTTGAAGGAACAATACTGATTCCTGCTTTTACACCAGATTCTTTTATCTTTTGGACAATTCTATGGTGATGAACACTTGCTTCATAATGAAAAGTGATACAATCAGCACCTGATTTTACAAAAGTATCAATATGATTTTCTGGATGTTCTATCATTAAATGAACATCGAAAGGCAATTTTGTACATTTTCTAATTGAACTAACAACTGGTTGCCCAAAAGAAATTTGAGGCACGAAAATTCCGTCCATAACATCAATGTGAACTAATGATGCTCCTGAATCTTCGATTTTTTTAATATCTTCTGCCAAATTTGCAAAATCCGCAGATAATAAAGATGGCGCTAAAACTGGAAAATCTAACATTATTATATAGTAACAAACAAGAGGAATATTGTACAGTATAATTTATAAAAAATATTTTTTAAAAATTTTGCAAAAAACATATTGACTAAAAAACAAAAAAACAGTATATATAATGCCCTTTTTTACCTATTTTTTATAACTTAATTGACTAAACATTATATTTCAGTATAATAGTAACCATAGTTATGAGTTCACAGTCAGAAAATGAAATAAAAACAGCTTATAATTTACTCAAAAACGCAGACCCTTTTTCAGCAAAAGGAGTTTTAAGTAATGCACTTATAAGCGATCTTGAAAATACTGAAATTTTATTCGGACTAAAATGTACAAGTTTTTGGTGTGAAAGATTAAATCATATTTCAGGAACAACTAATTTATTTCAAAAAGGTGAGCAATTAATTTTGTACTGGAAAGACTTTCTATTACTATTTCAGGAAGATGAAAAATCAAAACATGAACAGTGTATCTATTCCATAAAAAAAGGAATTTTCACTCAAGTTCTAGAGATTTTTCAACAGCTTTTAGAAGAAAACTCTACAATGGATAAGGGAACTATCTTTAGTAGAATAGGTTTATGTTACAAACAACTAGGTGACTACGAAAAAGCCTTAAATTCTCTTAGTAAAGCAAATTTAGTAAATCCTGAAAAAGCTTCAATCTTGGCAGAAATGGCAGATTGTTATGCTTTATGTGGTGAAGAAAGAACTTCCAAAGTGTTATTCAGAGAGGCATTTTTTATAAATCCTCAAGATGTTGATATTTCTTTTTTAGAGTCAGAACTTTTTTGTAGGCTTTATGCTGAAATTCTGAAAACAGGAAAAAAAGGAGCAATCGCTGCCGAATGGTTCCCTGTAGAAGGTGTTTTACTAGGAGTTCTTAATGTAAAAAGAGAACTTAGAGCACTTGAAGCAGGAAAACTAAAGCAAAACATCTATGCACTTGAAACAGAGTTAAAAGATACGGGAGTCGAACCGTCATTAACTATTCCTCGACTAATAAACAATTATTTTTGGCTCATTGATCATTATGTAACAATAAATGAAGACAGAGCTAAAATAAACGAAATTTTGTTAAAAATTAAACTACTGAACAAAGACATTTACGAAAGGTATACAGTCTAGTTTCAGTTATAGGAGAATTTATGTCAGAAGCATTGATAAAATCTGTACAAGAAATGTTAAATGAAGAAAAGTGGACAAGAGCCGCTATTTCAAACTACACTAAAAACAACTTGACAGAACTTGCCGCAAAAGTTGATGAAGCTGTAAATACAAATTGTATTGATGAAGTAAAAGCTATTTGTGACGAACATTTATCACACACAAAAAACAGTATTATCGCGTTGTATTTATCTGGAATGTTGGGGCTTAAGAAAAAAACTCTAGACAATTCTTCAATTATCAATCTTGTAACTATTTTTCAAGATAATCATAAAACACCGATTGTTATTTACCTTTGCGAAAGTATCCTTGCAGAAGATGAAACAAATAAATTCGCATTAAGAACTTTAGCAGAATGTTATAAAGAAGAAAATAACGAAAAGATTTGGGAAATCTACGAATCAATCGTAAAATTAGACTATGAAGAAGCTGATATTGCAAAATTACTTGCAGAACATTACGAATCAGAAGGTAAAAAAGAAGAATCTATCGATTTTTACAAAAAAGCACTTCTTCGTTATGTTGCAAAAAAATCAGGAAATCAAATAAAAGAAATCTGGTCAATTCTTGTAAAAGAAATCCCTGAAGAAATTGAATTTTTCTATCTTGTTCAAAGAAAAATTGCAAAGACAATAAGCGAAGATAAAAGTGCATTGTTAATGCAAGAACTTTATCTTTATTACAAAGACCAAGAAAAATGGGACATCGCTATTGATATTCTAAAACTTTTATTAACTATTGATGAAAAAGATTCTTGGGCAAGAAAAGAAATTGTAGAATGTTATAAAGGAAAATACGCAGCTCATAGCCAACTTGAAGATTATATCCGAGTTTCAAACTTGAACCAAGGCTGGCGAAATGTATTTGAAGCAATCTCAGACTTTGAAAAACATATCGCATTTGATGCTAAAAACTTTGTTTTCCATCGTTCTTGGGGAGTTGGAATCATTCGCAAAGTAAAAGATGACAATATTTCTATCAATTTTGGTAAAAAATTTGGTATAAAAGATATGTCCTTAAAAATGGCAGTAGATGCTCTTCAACCACTTGCAAAAGATCACATTTGGGTTTTAAAAGCAACAAAATCAAAAGAAGAACTTTCAAAACTCGTAAAAACAGATATTCAATGGGCATTAAAAACAATTATCAAAAGTTTTGGTAATAACTGTGATTTCAAACGCATTAAACTAGAGTTAGTTCCTGCAATTCTTTCTGCAAGTGAATGGACAAGTTGGAGTACAAAAGCTCGCAAAATCATCGATACAGATTCTACTTTCGGTGTAAATCCTAACGATATTACAATGTACAATGTTAGAGAAAGAGCAATTTCTACAGAAGAAAAATTAGCAAATGAATTTAAAGCTCAAAAGAATTTCTTTGCAAGAATTGATATTTTAATGAAATTTGCAAAAGATTCTGATACAGAATCAGATTTATTTGCAGATATGTTCAATTACTTTACAGGTTATTTAAGAGCATTTAGTGTTGTAAATGAACAAATCATGGCATCTTTCTTGGTTGTTAGAAGAATCATGACAGAACATCCACATTTAGCACAACCACAACAATATACATTTGCACAATTATTTGAAGTTGTAGAAAATCCAAGACAAATGTATATTGAACTAAAAGATACAAAAAATACATACCTAAGAGAAGATTATCTTAAATGTATTAAAGACCTTCTTCCTAACTGGGCTGAAGTTTACATCAACTTATTCCCTACTGTATTGCAAAAAAATATGATTGATACTCTTCTTAAAGAAGGTCATACAGAAGAAGTAAAAAAACTTGCTATCAATACTTTTGAAAATTACAAAGATTATAGAGAAGCTGCAGTTTTCTTCTTCAAAGAATCACAAGATGAGGATTGGTTCAAAGAAACAAAAATTTCTTACGAAAAACAACTTATCACAATGCTTCATATCATGAATGTTGGATTCAAAGAAATTGAAAATCATGTTGATTCAACAGAAAATAAGAAGGTTAACAAACAAATTCAAACTTTGTTATTCAAAGATGATACATTGTTAAATTATCTTCTTGCAAATGACACAGACACAATTACAAGATTGTATTCTCTAGTTGATGATGTAAAAGATTTGGATCCTGTAATTAAAATGAGAATGAGAAATAAGATTTTAGAAAAACATCCAGATTTCAAATTCTACGGCTCAGAAGAAAAAACTGTTACTGCAAAAGGACTTATCGTTACAAACAAAATGTATGTTCTTAAACAGCAACAACTTGAAACAATTATTTCTGTTGAAATTCCAGAAAATGCAAAAGAAATTGGAGAAGCTATTGCAATGGGTGACTTGCGAGAAAATGCTGAATACAAAGCAGCAAGAGAAAAGCAAGCTCAACTTAACACAACTGTAACAAAACTCCAAGATGAAATTGATAGAGCTCAAATCTTTGATCCTACAACAATTACAACATCAAGAGTTTCATTTGGAACAACTGTTACACTTAAAAATAACAAAACAAATGCTGATGAAGAATATACAATTCTTGGACCATGGGAATCAGATCCAGAAAACAAGATTATTTCTTATATGTCACCATTTGGAAATGCAATTCTCAACAGCAAAGAAGGCGAAAATCTTAAATTTGTAGTAAACGAAAGAGATTGCGATTATACTGTTATTAAAATCAAGGCAGCAACTTTTTAGTTAATTGTAGATAAACAGTTTAAAGGGGGAAAGGGAAATGAAAAAAAACATTTTTAAAATATTATGTTTTTTATTTTGTACACTGATATTTGCAAATGTAAATCAAGCTTCAAATAAGGCTGACATAGTAATTCTTCTTGATAATTCAGGAACTATGTTACCCTACTATGATGAAGTCAACACAAAAGTATTAACAGAAATCTGTGATAACTTTGTTAGATTAGGTGATACAGTACACTTGATTTCATTTAACGAAAAACCAGTTACAGAAATTTCCCAACCCGTAAAAACTGAAGCTGATATTTACAAATTGATTTCCCGTTTTAACTTGCTATATCCTCTTGGGCCATATACAGATTTTCCAAGTGCGCTTACATACGCACAACAATATATGGCCTCATTGGATGTTTACAATCAAAAAGTATTGATAATCATTTCTGATGGACTTTTTAATCCTGCTACAAACTCAACTTTTTACAACAAAACTCCAGAAGAAATAAATTCTGTAATTGATTCAACAATTTCAAAAATGAAATCAGAAGGTTCACACATTTATTATATAAAAGCACCTTTTCCAGAAAATCTAAATTTAAAAAGTTTAGAAGATGGTAGCACAACAAATGTAGGTGATGAATCTGACGAAAGTGTTTATTTTGAATATGGTTCATCTCTCGAAAATTTAGAAGAAGTAGAAACTTCAGCTCTTATACCAGATGAAGATACAACTTACAACTCAGATAGTTTTATTGGACCAATTCTTTCAATGCCAGAACTTTCAACAAAGAAAGATTTTGGAAATAAAAAATTAAATTTCACATTACCTATTACGATAAAAAATACATCAGATGAAAAAATTAAATTAGAATTAACACAAATTTTAATAAACGAAAACAATGTTCTTGATAAATCTGTATTTGTTAAAATTCCAGCAAAAAAATCTAAAAAGATAAATGCAAAAATAAAAATGCCAGAAGATACTAAACTTGGGCAACAACAAATTTTTGCAGAATGTGTATTTGCTGATAATGTAAGAACTCGTCCTCAATTTTTAGATTTCTTTGTAAACTTTAAATCAGGAACTAATATTTTTGCAAACTTTAAAAATATCGGATTTGCAATTTTAATCATCTTGCTGATTTTACTTGCAATAATCGCGCTCCTTCTTTTTATCTTATCGATTTCTAAAAATCATAAAGAAAATGAAGAAGCCGAAAAACGAAAGAATAAACAAGAACAAGAAGACGCAACTATATATAACGAAGCAAAGAATATCACTGACAATAAAAAGTCTGCAAAATCTTCTGTGGCATTACAAAGTGCTAATGAACAAAAAGATTCAAATACAACTGTTGCAAAAAAATCAACTTCTTCATCAAAAGTTGTTTCAGATAAATCTAATTCCGATACATTAAATTCTTACGGAAAATCAAATTCTCTAACTGTATCAGGAGATGCAAGTTCCAACAGAATGAACTTGAACGCAACAAAACAAAATGATTCTTTAACTGTTACAGGCGATGGAAGTTCTAATAGAATGAACTTAAATGCTTCAAAACAAAAAAGCATTCTTACACTTGATGGTACAGAAAAATACAAGGATTCAAATATTGGCTTAAAACTTGAATCAAATAAAAATACAAATACTGATACAAGTGCAAAATCAAGTGATAATTCATCTGCTAATGTTGGTAGCAACAAAATGACAATGCCAACATTCAAAAAGCCAGAAGGATTAAAACTTCCTGCAATCGGAACAAAAGCTAAAAATAATTCAATCACACCTGCAAGCAGCAGTGATGCGATTGAAGCAAAATCAGATAAAGATATTATTCTTGAATTATATGTTGAAGGACAAAATAAAAATATCGGAAAAAGAAATATTCACACACTTTCACCTGGAAGCAGAAGAAGTGTTGGAGGTGGATTATCTTCTTTCTCAATTTTCTTGGTACAAGTTCCATCATCAATCGCAGAAGTACGCTACGATGGCGAAAGTTGTTCTTTGGCACTTTTACAACCAGAATATTTCCCAGAAGCAACTTCAAATATAATTGAAAATTGTATAAACCAGAAAATCAAAGTTAGATCTGACAAAGGTTACGAAATGAACATTACGATTAAACCTTACGAAGATCAAACTGATAAACTTAACAATCTTTTGTTGTCAATCTTTGATGATTCGCAAAAACAGCGATATTCAAAAAATTAGTTGAGTTTTAGTTACAAAAAAAGCCATACGAAACAAACTGTGCAAACCTAAAAGTGAACACAAGTACATCGTATGGCTTTTTTTTATTTTCAAACAAATTTTCAAAGCAATTTTTTATCTTCTAATTTTTTCTAAAACAAGTTTTGCTTTTCTTTGATTTACTCCAGCTTTTTCATCCTCTGAAATTTGTTCCACTTTAGAAATTAAACTTGGATATTTATTTTTTGTCATAATATCCAAACCTGTACCTATTGTTGCAACATCTTTATGATTTAAAAATTCTAAACAAACAGATTCAAACATCGGTAAATCATATTTTGAAAGTGCTTTTCCAATGGCATATCTAAGATTTTTCAATTTATCATCTTTCAATGTAAGTAAAGCAACTTCAACAATAGCATCGTAAGAATCCAAAACTCTGTACTCCAAAACTGCATCAATAGCTTTTGCACGAGCAGTTTCATTGATACTTTTATTTTTGATAATAGTATCTAAAAATTCTACAGATTCTAAAGTGTTTATTTTTGCAATCGCATTGTAACATTCATAAACAATTTTTTTATCAGAATCATTTTTTGCTCGATAAATCAAATAAGGCAGAGCAATTTCAATTTGTTTTTCTTTTACAACTTCAGCAGATTTTAATCTAACACTGGCGTGATTATCTTTTAATCCATCCAAAATAATAGGCACAACTTCATCATTGATTAAATAAAAATTACTTAAACCTTGAATAACTGCAACTCTCAATTTTGGTTCTTGATGAGAAAATAAATCTACCAAAACAGGGATTATTGATTCATTCTCCATAGAAGCAGCTGATTCAAGAGCATAAACTCTTACAAAAGTATTTTCATCTTCATCTTTTGCAATTTCAACTAAATCATCGTAAGTTTCCACAACTTTTAATTGTCCTAAAGCTTTCATCAATGACTGACGACGAGCAAGAGGTAAATCTTCATCTTCCAAACATTCAACTAAATATTTAGCTTCTTCTACTCCACCGATTTTTCCAATTACATTCAAAGCAGAATCGTAAAAATCTTCAGAATCGGATTGCAAAATTTGCAAAACATAAGGAGATGCTTCTTTTATTTCGAGAGTTGAAACATATTGCAAGATTGCAGAAACATGAGAAGTTTTTTCATCATAAGGATCCATCAAAACTTCAATACAATAATCTTTTAATCGATTATCTTTTAGTTCTATAAAATATTTTATGACACTTTCTTTTATTGTTATATTACGAGTTGAGTTAAAAAGTTCAAAAATTTTATCTGAAAACATATCATCTTTTTCTGAAATCAAAGTTGAAAGCAAAGATGTGATATCGCTTTCCATTCCGTACATGATTGTATCTTGGCGCTTTTGAATTTCAGATTCAGTTTTTTCTTCTTCAGATTTTTCAGAAGAGTCAGTTGCCCACACAAAAGAGAAAAATGAAATTAAGCAAAAAACAAAAAAAGTTTTTTTCAAAAAAATATTTTTCATTAACTCACCTCGTAAAAAAAATTATTTTTTGTTTGCAAAATATCTATTCAAAAAATTCTTTTTATAATTTACAAAATCATCGTTTTCGATAGCAGTTCTAACTTCTTTAATCATATTATTTAAAAAATATAAGTTATGATAAGAAGCCAACATTGACGATAAAATTTCGTTGTTCTTGTAAAGATGACGCATATATGCTCTTGAATATTCACGACAAACTTTACAATTACATTCTGGGTCGATTGGCCCAAAATCATTTTTGTACATTTCTTTTTTTATAGAAAGATTTCCATCTCTTGTAAAAAAAGAACCGTTACGAGCATTGCGAGTTGGCAAAACACAATCGAACATATCAATTCCGTTTTCGATTGCTTCCAAAATATAATCTGGTGTTCCAATTCCCATAACATATTTTGGTTTATCCTCTGGCAAAAATTCTACAGTGTGAGACAAAATATCTGTGTAAACATTAAATTCTTCGCCAACAGATAATCCACCGATTGCAATTCCTGGCAAATCTTGCTCAGTAACAAAATTTGCACTTGCTTCTCGTAAATCCTTAAAGAAATTTCCTTGAACAATCGGAAACAAAAGCCCAGAATAATTATTTTCTGATTTTTGCTTTTGCCATTCATTCTTTGCACGAATCAACCAATTATTTGTGATACGCAAGGCTTCTTTTGCTTGTTTGTGCTCAATTCCAAAACCAGTACAAACATCAAGTTGCATTTGAATATCAGAATTAAACTGACGCTGAACATTTACAACTGATTCTGGAGTTAAAAAATGTTTTGAACCGTCGATGTGGCTTTGAAAAGTTACTCCGTCTTCTTTAATCTTTCTAAAAGAAGAAAGTGAAAAAACTTGAAAGCCACCTGAATCAGTTAAAAAATTTTTTTTCCAACCAGTAAATCCGTGCAAACCACCAGCTTGTTCGAGCAAATCACTTCCTGGTCTTAAATACAAATGATATGTATTTGCCAAGATAATTTCAAAACCAATTTCTTCCAAAGAATCTTTAGAAACAGCTTTTACAGTTGCGTTAGTTCCAACAGGCATAAAAACTGGAGTTTTTACATCACCATGTGGCAAATGTAAAACACCTGTACGAGCCTTAGAGTTACAATCTTTGTGTAATTTTGTAAATACAGAAATCATCTTTTAAGTCCTTGCAAATTTTAATAAAATAATACTCAAAACAATAAATACAATAACTGGAAACCACGCTCCCACAACAGGTGAAACATATCCAAACTGTGCAAGCAACATTGTTACCATTTGCATTACATAAAAGGCAACCGCCGCAGCTAGAGAAAAAACTAAACTCATAAGCAAAACATTTTTTCTAGTTTTTCCCGAAAGACCAATCGAAAGAAACACAACGATAAAAACTACAAACGGAAACGAAAACTTTTTGTAATATTCAGAAAGTTCTTCGTTATAATCAACACCGATTCGTTTTAAGTGCGAAATATAAGCTTTTGCATCATCAATGTTAACAGTTGTAACATCAGTAACATTTCGTTGGAAAGTTTCAGGTCCCTCATCAATAAAAGCATTTGACATATCATAAATTTGTTTAAGATTATTATTTTCTAGTTTATAAATTTTTACGCCAAACAAATTCCATTTATCAACAGTCCACAAAGCAGAATCAGCTCGCACAATGTAATCCAAAGAATAATCTTCATTTCTTTGAATAATGTAAATTCCATGCAATCTTTTATGAGCATCATCGTAGTATTCGGCTTTGTAAACTCTCATTCCTTCATCACCAAGGATAACAATTCTATCATTATTTTTGGAAGTTCCTGTTTTTAACAAATTCGATTGCAATTCATTTTTCTGTTTTAAGGTGGGAACTACAACCTTATCTTCAAAAAATAAAAATCCGATTGATAATAAAAATGAAATTATTAACAAAGGCAAAGTAAATTTAAAAAGTGAAACGCCAGAAGCAAAAATCGAAGTTAACTCATTCTTTGCATACAAATCACTTAGTGTGTAAGAAGTTGCAAACAAAATTGCCATTGGAATTGAAAACGACATGGCTTTAGGAATGTACAAAAATTCAACCTTAAACATATCGCTAGGCGGAACTTGCTGAGTGATGTAATTCCAAAGATTCATAAACAAATCAATCATTACAAGAATGAAAGAAAAGAAAAAAAGCGAACCGAGAAAAATTGGAATAAATTTTTTAAGCAAATATTTAACAAATGTCATTTTTTTACCAAAAAGAAAATAAATATACAACCAAAAATTCCAACCAGAAAATTCGGTAACCACATGGAAATAAAACCATTCATTCCGTTTCTTAAACCAAAGATTTGTCCAAGAGTCATCAAAGACCAATACAAAACAGAAATCAAAATTCCGATTATCAAACCAATTGTTTGTCCGTTATGTTTTCCAAAGAGAATTGCCAAAGGAAAAGCTAAAAGTGCAAAAAAGATTGAACCAAAAGGCAACGAAAATTTTTTGTGATACTCAAGATTATAAGTATTCAAAGTTCGCTTGCTTGTATTTTTTTTGGACTTCAATTTTTCGATATGTTTTTTTAAATCGTATGAAGTCATTTCTCTTGGATTAGTTCCAGAAGAATTTGATGCAATAAATTGACTTGCAAAAATATTCATTGTTGTATAATCAGAAAAAATATATTCGTAAGTATCTTTATCTTCGTTATCAAATTGAATTACAGACGGATTTTTCATTCTAAGTTGCATCATAATAGTTGAATCATTTGGCTCTAAAAGTTCAGTAGAGTTTGCAATAATCAATCTTTGATTTCCAGAATTATCTGTATCAAACAAAATTAAGTCAGAAATATTTCTATCGTCAACTTCACCAATTACCAAAATTGAATTATTAGTTTTTTTAATAGAATTAGATTCCATTTCTACATTGGGATTTGAAAAAATAATTTCTTTATACAATTTGTTATATTGAATTGTTCCCAAAGGCAAAAGATAATCGTTTACAAAAAATGAACCAAGTGAAATTAACACGCCTAAAATAATTACTGGCAAACTCAATCTAAAAAATGAAGTTCCAGTTGCCCGTAAAATAAGAATTTCGTTGTCAGTCATCAATCTTCCCATGCACATCAAAAAACCAACCAAAGTTCCAAAAGGTGCAGATTGGGCAATAATAAAAGGAAGAGAATAAGTCATCAACTTCATAACTTGAACAAGAGGAACATGCTTTCTTAAAATATCTTGAACCAAAAGCAAAATTTGATTACAGAAAAAAACTAAAAAGAAAAACAAAAACGCAATAGTAAAATAAAGCAAAAGTTCTTTTACTAAATATCGCATCATAACATGAGAATTTCGTCTTAAAATCTTTTCGTTTATAAAAGCAAAAACTGATTTTATCTTTGAAAAAACATTGTTATTTTCCATAAAATCACATCCTTCCTGTAGAACCAAATCCACCTTCGCCACGCAAAGTTGAAGAAAGTTCATCTACAATTTCAAAATCACATTGAACAACAGGAGCAACAACCATTTGAGCAATTCGCTCTCCGTTATTTATCGTAAAATCCTCATCCCCTAAATTAATTAGAACAACTTTTATTTCGCCACGATAATCAGAATCAATCGTTCCTGGCGTATTTAAGCAAGTTACACCATAATTCAAAGCAAGACCAGAACGAGGACGAATTTGCACTTCATAACCAATAGGAATTTCAAAAGACAATCCTGTAGGAACCGCAAATCTCTCGCCTTTTTTTAGCACAATCGGTTCTTTTATAAAAGCGCAAATATCAGCTCCTGCAGAACCAGAAGTTTTATATTTTGGCAAAGTAACGCCATCTTGAATTTTACATTTTATCAAAACATTTGAAAATTCAACTTTATTATTCATAATCAAATTCCTTTTGAATAATTTTTTTATCAGCACTTTTTATTTTTGGACCATAAATTATCAAAGATTTTTTTAAGTCAGTTTTTATTTTATTTAAACAATCGTATAAATCTTCAAAAGTGATTTCATTTATCAATTTAATTATTTCACCCTGAGGATATTGATTAAATCCGCTAAAATAAAATCTTGCCATTTGCTTCATTCTTTGTTCCATATCGTCGCTAGACATAATTTCTTCGCCACAAAGATGTTGCTTTGCATAATTTATTTCTTGCAAAGTAATTTCATTTTTGAAAAATTCATCAACAATTTGAATTAAATTCTTTGCAACATTTAAACAATTTTCTTTTGATGAAGTTGCGTAAAAACACCAAAATCCACAATGCTTAAAAAGATTGATAAAACTGTAAACATTGTAGCAATATCCAGAATTTTCTCGTAAACTTTGAAAAAGCCGAGAACTCATTGTGTCGCCAATAATTGCGTTTAAAATTGCTAAAATCAAACTTTGCTTAAAATCAATATTTGAATCAAGTTTATATAATAAGAAAAATTGTTCTTGCTGAAAATCTGCATTTATAAAATCAACTCCAGCATTCCAATTTGGAACAGTTAAAGATGGAAGATTTTCAAAATTCTTTCGCACAGGAAAATTATTTACACATTCGTAAATTTCTTCTTGATTAAAATTTCCTGCAATAGAAATTGTAAGTGGACCAGATTTTATAAATTTTTCGTACCAATCGTACAAATCTTCTCGAGTGATGGCTTCCACATCAGTTACACTTCCAGAAATATTTAAAGCGATAGGATTATCTTTCCAGATTGAAGAAAAAACTGCGTCCATGGCAACTTCTTCTGGGTCGTCAAGGGAAGAAATAATTTCACTTTGAATTACCGTTCGCTCTTTTTCAACTTCCGAAGGCAAAAATGTGGAATCATAAATCATTTGAGAAATTACAGATAAGGCTTGTTTTGCGTAAAAACAAGGAACAACACAGTAAACACACATTTGCTCTCGTTCTGTAAAAGCGTTTATGTAGCCACCGATTTTGTCAAACTCAACTGCAATTTCAAAAGCGCTTTTGTTTGAAGTTCCTTTGAAAAGCATATGTTCTACAAAATGAGAAATTCCTTGATTTCCAGAACTTTCGTAACGAGAGCCAACTGAAAACCAAAAACCGATTGCTACGGTTTTAGCTGAAGCAATCGGTTCTGTTATGAGAACTGCCTTATTCTGCAAAATTTGCTGAAAAATTGGCATTTTTTCTTATTTGTTTTGACCTTCTAAAGCATCAATGTAAGAAAGATTTAAGCGTCCCATCTTATCGATTTCGATAAGTTTTACAGGAATTTGTTGTCCTTCTGAAACAACATCGCTTACTTTTTCAACTCTTGCTCTAGAGAGTTTTGAAATGTGACACAAACCTTCTTTTCCAGGAAGAATTTCAACGAAACATCCAAAATCCATAATTCGTTTTACAGTTCCGTTGTAAATTGTTCCAACTTCTGGATCTTCAACAATACCTTTAATTGCAAGTTTTGCACCATCAGTTGATTTTCCTGTTTTTCCGTAGATTGTAACAGTTCCGTCATCATCAGTATTGATTGTAACTCCATATTGAGCAGAAATTGCTTTTACAGTT
>JAEIGA010003013.1_pt1 | contig 26524 bp, 23 predicted proteins | sample 9270691 | NCBI WGS metagenome assembly JAEIGA01 (sample SAMN17057246, study PRJNA624740) | gut metagenome | biome: biome; isolation source: fecal sample | host: Bos grunniens | place: China: Xizang | collected 2019 | reverse complement strand
GGTATCAGCGCCCCTTGACGCTGCCCGAGAAGATAATAGAATTCCTTGTTGTTAGAGTCGACAACATGGAAGGATATAAAATACTGCAAACAAAGATGGAAGACCTTGCGGCCATCATTGGCGAGACACGAATAAACGTGTCGCGCACACTGAACTCATTCCGCGAAAAAGGAGTTATAGAACTGCGCCGCAAGGAGATTATAATCCCATCGTTCAAAGAATTTCTCGAGGCAAAAGATATTACAACAACCACCTAAAAGAAAGGCCGGCAGCAAGAAAGATGCAGAAGACATTAATTTTCTTTTAAAAAAACAGCATTTTTATTGCTATTAACATAAAAAAGCACTACCTTTGCCGACGCAAAAACAAGGTTGGTTCCGTAGCTCAGCTGGATAGAGCAACGCCCTTCTAAGGCGTGGGTCGAGCGTTCGAATCGCTCCGGAATCACTTTCAAGCAAAAAGGATTGACTTTTCGGTCAATCCTTTTTTTATTTTTACAAACAATTTTATAAAGACACATATAATATGACAATAAGCCTGCGACGCAATTAAGTACACCCTTTACGCTCATAACTCACACTAAGCAAGCAGTACATACCATACGACAAGCATGTGACATATATCTCCCAGCAGAACGAAAATATGGAAAACAGAGTGCATAAATTTCACTTTATGAAAGCTGTACAACACTGCCCCTGTAACATAACATACACCTTCGGCTATAAGCCAGGCTATAACAGAAAAGGGCACCACGTCCATCAATGGTTTAAAAGCCACCAGCACCAGCATTCCCATAAGAACATAACATACTGTTTCGAGACGATTATGAGTTTTGAGCCTGCGCAGACTCAAAATAGTGCCCACAACAGCACACAACCAGACAAAGACAAAAAGCCCCCATCCCCAATAACCAGATTCGCGTAACGCAACAAGAGTAACAGGTGAATAACAACCTGCAATATGCCAATAGATGGCCGCATGATCGAACTTACGAAGTAATTGCTTGGCAGGACGAAACGGAGAGCAAGCATGATAAGCTGTTGAAAATACGTACGAAGAAGAGACTCCCAATATATACAACAACACACTGACAATAAGATATACATCGCCACTATTCAACGCCACACGAAGAAAAATTCCACCTGCCACACAGCTCATCAGTATTCCCACTGCATGAGATATTACATTAAATCTGTCCTCCTCTTTGGTATATTTTTTATCTGACATAAAAAAAAGCGCTAATGCGCTGTTTAAATTAACATTAGAATTGAACCGGCTGATATAGGAGAGTGTTTCGCACCTACATTATATTATATAGCAAACAACCGTTCGGCATTTTCGGTAGTGACACGAGCCACCGTTTCCACCGTCGTGCCATAGATTTCGGCAAGACGCTGTGCTACATAAGGAACATAAGAACTTTCGTTGCGCTTGCCACGATAGGGGACTGGCGACAGGTAAGGAGAATCAGTCTCAAGCAATATACGCTCAAGAGGTATAAGGGCAAGAGTTTCGGGGAGAGTTGTCTTTTTATATGTCACCACACCACCAATGCCAAACATAAAGCCCTCGAATGGCAAAAGCATTTGCGCCTCCTCGGGCGTTCCAGTAAAGCAATGAAACACTCCGGTAAGCTCCTTACCCCCGCTCTGCTGCAAAGAACTGCACATTTCGCCAAAAGCATTGCGTGTGTGAATGGCAAGTGGCAGATGCATCTCGCGCGCCCAGGCAATTTGTGTTTCAAAAACCTCTATTTGCTCAATCAAACGAGTATCGTCCCAATAGAGGTCTATTCCAATCTCGCCTATTGCCACAATACTTTTGTCGTCATCGAGGAATGCTTTTATCTTGTCGAGTTGCTGTTTGTAGTCGTCGCCAAGTTCGGTCGGGTGCAAGCCGGCCATTGGGAAGCAGACACCGGGATACTTTTCACACATCTCTTTAATGGGTGCAATGGAGTCGGCTGTGATACACGGCAGACACAATTTGGTAACACCCGCCTCAAGAGCACGCTTAACAACCTCATCGCGGTCATCGGAAAACTCCGGCACAAAAAGGTGAGTATGTGTATCAATAAATCTATTCATCGGCGAGAGCTGCTTTTTTCTTTCTATCGGGACGAGTATAGTATATAATGCCGTATTGAGCACATTTTTCAAGCCTTTCGGCACTTTCGAGGTCTGAGAATTTTTCTTCAATCTCCTGCCAGACCGTGAGTATCGCGCTGTCACACTCCTCGCGCAAAGAGGCCACACGGCTCAACGCATCTGCCGTATTGCGTCCCAACTGCTGCTGTTTGTCGTACATCTGCTTAAAGAGGTCGCATGCCACACTGACGCGTCCCATCGTAGGGTTGTAGATAGGAATACCGCCCTCGGCCTGCCTTCTCTTTTCACCCTCGGAAATCTTTTCACTCCACTCCAGCACCGCGCTTTCGAGAGTGATTGTAGGCAGCGAGTCATCATCGGGATTAAGTCCGTAATAGGAGCGCTTGGCACGCGCTATTTCACCACGCATCACCGACATTGACAGCACTTGCAAGAAGTGTGTCACATACATTCGTGCGTTCTTAAAGGCCGCATCGTACTTGGTATTACGGCGTTTGGACGACTGCTCGTTTACACATTTCTTGTATGCCTCTACCTGGCGCGAAAATTTTTCAAGAATATTCTTCGCAGTGAAGTATGTATTGTGTTTAAGCACATTGGTATATATGCCATTCTGCACACAGTTGTCAACAGCTGTTTTCAAGGTGCGTATGCGTGCCTGGTCGGTATTTGGAAGTCTTCTGTATGGCATTTGCAGCGTTAGTGTATTCTGTTAAGCAGCGAATCTGCAAATTGCTTTATCTGCTCTTTACGTTCAGCTGGAACAGAAACTGCATCGATATATCTGTCGCAATCGCTGAAGAGTTCAGCGATTTTCTTCTCGCAAATCTCTTTAATACCCAACTGGTTATAAATAGAGGTAAATGTAGCTATTTTCTCTGCGGGGTTAAAATCCTCTTGCGCCATAAGCTCTTCCATCTGCTTGCGCTGCTCGGGTGTAGCTGTTTCCAAAGCCTTTATCAGCAGGAATGTCTTTTTGTTGCAACAGATGTCACCACCTATTTTCTTTCCGAATATTTTCGGATCGCCATAAACATCGAGCAGGTCATCCTGAAGTTGGAATGCCAATCCCACTGTTTCGCCGTAAGCATACAAGTTATCAGCATCCTCTTTGGAAGCTCCGGCTATCAGAGCGCCAATCTTCATACAGTTTGCAATAAGCACGGAAGTTTTCAGACGTATCATATTGATGTACTCAGCCTCAGTAACATCGTTTCTTGTCTCGAATTCCATATCATACTGCTGACCCTCACCAATCTCTTTAGCCATATTGGTAAAGAGCGAAAGTGTTTCACGCAGTTTGTCATCTGCAACACGAGCTATAAATTCATATGCCAGTACCTGCATTGTATCGCCGGAGAGAATTGCAGGATTTTCACCCCATTTTTTCCAGACTGTAGGCTTACCGCGACGTATATCCGCCCTGTCCATAACATCGTCATGTATAAGAGTGTAGTTGTGATACACCTCCATTGCCACTGCCGGATAGAGAGCATCGTCTATATTTTCGTCGAACAGATTGTATGCCAGCAACAGCGCAACGGGACGAATGCGTTTACCACTCTGCTCAAGAGTATATGTTATGGGAGCATACAATGCCTTTGGTTCGCGTTCGTACTCCAATGTAGCTATAAATTCGTTTACTCTGTTTAGTATTTCCTTACAATTGAACATTTTCGCAATTTGTTATCGATTAATAATTCATCAATTAATGCAACAAAAGCTGTTTGTGTAGTATCTTATTAATATAAAAAGACACCCCATTCGTCACCTCTGAAAAGGTTGCAGACAAGTCACATTAACAGACGTATAGAATTACACATACAACTGCAAAAAGAGAGAGGCTGCATTTAACCATGCCGCCTCTCTGCTTTTATCCGTTATATTAGTTAAGTCTGAATCTGATAGGCAATTTGTAGCTTACGCGAACGGCTTTACCTGCCTGTCTACCGGGTTTCCATTTGGGCATCGCCTCAACTACACGCTTAGCCTCTTTATCGAGGTACATGTCATTTGTACTCTTTACAACCTGGACATCTGTGATTGAACCGTCTGAGTTTACAGTGAAGGCCATCAAAGCTGTACCCTGCGAACCGTTGTTGCGGCTGATGCTAGGATATTTCAAGTTGTCCTGAATCCATTTGAAAAGAGCTTTTGTACCACCGGGGAACTCGGGCTGCTCCTCTACGATGTTGTAGACAGTCTCCTCTTCGGGAAGTTCCTCTACCACGATGTTCATATTCTCATTGATTTCAACAACCTCGCCCTGGTCCTCAACAGAGATAATCTCTGTCTCCTGGATGTCGGCGTCGTCCTCTACAATCTCAAGCACGTCAGTAATCTGCTTTGCTTCGGGGGGAGGAGGTACAACCTTTTTCTCGGGCAGGGTGATAGGAATCATAATCTCCTCTTCGAGAAGAATTCCGGCACTAACAATCTCTCCTGTCTCTTTGCGCTCAGTAGCTGTCCATTCGAAAGCTACAAACAAAGCTGCCAAAACGAGTATGTAACCAATAAGTACCCATGTACTTTTGTTACCCTCGAGGTCGGCCTTAGGGCTCTTTTTCACCTCGAGAAGCTCGTTCTCCATTTCTTGTAAATTCTTTTTGCTGTCCATTATATTAATTTGTATTTATTTTCTATTGGGGCAAAAATAAACATTATTTTTCTATATCCACAGAGAATTAATCTATTTTTTTTATTTCAACCGAAAATATTTCGTTTTTTACATTTTTTTGAGCGCAAAAAGAGGATTTTTTTTCATTCTCAGCGAACTATTTTCATAATGCAGAAATAGCGCCCATCGTCATACCCATCTACAATTTAACACTTTTTAGGCGAAATAAAACACCCAAGTGAGACCACAAAACAATACTTATGTGAGCAACGCGACAGATTCTTGACAGAAAATACATACCTAACGAAAAAATATGCTATCTTTGCGGAATTGTGAGTAAAGAATATTTGCACTCTTTTATGAGAAAAAAGATACTTTTATATATACTTACGGCATTACTGCCCTTAGCAACATTTGCTCAGGATGGGAGTTCTGTATTCAATTTCCTACGGCTACCATTTTCGGCACATGCAGCAGCACTCGGCGGCAACAATATTTCACTTATCGAAGACGATGTATCGCTCGCATTTCACAATCCGGCACTGCTTATAAACGCATCGGACAACACTTTACATCTAAACTACATGACATACATCAGCGACAGCAAAGTCGCCGGAGCCATGTTTAACAAAGTGTTTGGAGAGCGCTCGGTTGGTGCCATAGCTGCACGATACGTAGACTATGGTTCATTCGACGGATACGACGAGAACAACATAGCAACAGGTTCTTTCAATGCCAAAGACATAGAGGTAAAACTCATGTACAGCTACCTACTGACAGACAGGCTCAGCGGTGGTGTATCGGGTAAGTTCATAACATCGAAATATGAGAGCTACAACTCAATAGCCCTGGGAGTAGACCTTGGAGTCAACTACTACAACGAAGAGAACGACCTGTCAGTTTCGTTGGCAATGACCAACCTTGGCGGCCAGGTAAAGGCTTTCGACGACAAGATGGAGAAACTGCCCATAGACATACAGATGGGATTCACCAAACGCCTTACCCACGCACCAATACGCGTTTCTGTCACTCTGAACAACCTGAATCACTGGAGCAAAGAGCATTTTTACAATGCCGATGGCAGTGAAGACAATTTCAGCGAACTACTGCTCAAGCATGCAGTTTTCGGTGCAGATCTGTTGCTGGGCAGCAACTTCCAGGTTTCATTGGGATACAACTACCGCATTTCTCAGGAGTTGTCGGTATCCGGCAGCAAATGGGACGGCATTACAGCCGGTGCAAACCTTGCAATAAAAAGAGTAAAACTGGGAGCGTCGTACAGCAAACTGCACGTCTCCTCATCTTCATTCCTATTTAATATATCATATAGTTTATGAAAAAAATAATAATAGCAATCGACGGATTCTCATCGTGCGGAAAAAGCACAATGGCCAAAGCACTTGCACGCAACATCGGATATCAGTACTTCGATAGTGGAGCGATGTATAGGGCTGTTGCCCTCTACGGCATGCAGAATGGCATAATCGCAGATGGAAAGATTGACATAGAAAAGTTGCGTGGCGCAATCAGCGACATCAAAATTACATTCAGCACCGACGAAAACACCCAGAAGCCTATAACCTTGCTTAACGGAGTTAACGTCGAGGACAGAATACGTACACTCGAAGTTTCGCAATATGTAAGCCCCGTGGCTGCCCTTGAATTTGTGCGCACAGCACTTATAGAGCAGCAGCGCGAAATGGGAAAGGCCAAAGGCATAGTGATGGATGGCCGCGACATCGGCACCACTGTATTCCCCGATGCCGAACTGAAAATATTTGTCACAGCCGGAGCCGATGTACGTGCCCGCAGACGCTACGACGAGCTGATGGCAAAAGGCGAAAACCCAAACTACGACGAAATACTCGCCAACGTAGTGGAACGCGACCATCTGGACCAGACACGCGAAGTAAGCCCACTGCGCAAGGCTGACGACGCTCTGCTGCTCGACAACAGCAACATGACCATCGAAGGACAGTTGCAGTGGTTGTGCGAAGAGTACAAAAAATGTATAGAACAATGATAAACATCGAAATAGACGAACATTCCGGATTCTGTTTCGGAGTAACGACAGCCATACGGAAAGCCGAGGAGGAGTTGAAGAGCAGCCCCACCCTCTACTGTTTGGGCGACATTGTACACAACAGCAAAGAGTGTGAACGTCTGAAACGATTGGGACTCGTCACCATAGACCACGAAAAGTTCCGCGCCCTGCGCAACGCAAAAGTATTGCTGCGCGCCCATGGCGAACCACCCGAAACATATGCCATTGCCAAAGAGAACAATCTGGAACTGATAGATGCCACCTGTCCAGTTGTGCTGAAACTGCAACAACGCATCAAGCAGAAATGGGAGAGCGGTGAAAGCGGCAAACAGCAGATAGTTATCTATGGTCAGTCAGGACATGCCGAAGTTCTCGGCCTTGTGGGACAGACACACGGCAATGCCATCGTAGTGGAATCGCCTGCGCAGATAGAGAATCTGGAAAAGGAGTGCGACACCTATCTCTACTCGCAGACGACAAAATCGCTCGAAGGATATAAACAGATAGTGGAAGCCACACGCAACCACATATCTTCGGAACATAAATTCGAATCATACGACACAGTCTGCCGACAGGTTGCCAACCGCATGAGCGGTATAAGCGAATTTGCACGCAGCCACGAACTGATAATTTTCGTATGCGGACGCAAAAGTTCAAACGGCAAGATACTCTTCAACGAGTGCAAACGGGTAAACCCCAACTCGCACCAGGTGGAAAGCGCCGGAGAGATAGATTTTTCGCTGCTCGAAGGAATATCGTCGGTGGGAATTTGCGGAGCCACCTCCACTCCCAAATGGCTGATGGAAGATTGCAAGCAGGCTATACTCGAACACAAGACAACAAACACATAAAAACCTATATACTATGGCAAAAGAGATAAAATGCGTTGGAATACTGACCTCCGGAGGTGACGCTCCCGGAATGAATGCGGCCATACGCGCCGTCACACGTGCAGGAATTTACCACGGCCTTAAAATAAAAGCCATATACCGCGGCTACAAAGGTCTCATCACCGGTGAGATAAAAGAGTTCAAGACCGAGGATGTCAGCAACATCATTCAGCGCGGTGGAACAATACTCAAGACCAGCCGCTGCCCCGAGTTCAGAACACCCGAAGGACGCGCACTTGCATTCGAAACCATGCAGAAAGAAGAGATTGACGCTCTGGTGGTAATTGGCGGAGACGGCTCTATCACAGGTGCATACAACCTTGCCAAGGAGTTTGACATCCCCTGTATTGCCCTGCCCGGTACCATCGACAACGACCTTTACGGAACAGACACCACCATCGGATACGACACTGCGCTGAACACCATCATGGAGTGCATCGACAAAATCCGCGACACAGCCTCTTCACACGAACGACTCTTCATTGTTGAGGTTATGGGCCGCGACGCAGGATTCCTTGCCCTGAACGGTACCATCGCCACAGGTGCCGAAGCGTGTGTGCTCCCCGAGATTGACCCCGAGTTTGAGAAAATAACACAATTCATATCAAACGGTCTGCGCCGCACCAAGAGCAGCAGTATTGTCCTCTTTGCCGAGGGACGCGAAAAGGACTACAACATCATGGAGGTTGCCGAAAACATGCGTCAGAAATTCCCCGAACTTGACGTACGCGTATCAATCCTCGGATATTTGCAACGTGGAGGAAGCCCCACAGCCAGCGACCGTATCCTTGCCAGCCGTCTGGGCGTTGCTGCCATCGAGTCACTGCTCGAAGGCCAGAGAAACATCATGGTGGGTCTGCGCAACAACGAAATTGTCTACATCCCATTCACCAAAGCCATCAAGGACGACAAACCCCTGGACAAGGATGTTGTACGCGCACAGGAGATTATGGCGTCTTAAGAATATTTACATATCGCCGACTGAAACAAATGCAGCACACGTGCTGCATTTGTTTTTTTATTACAAATAAGCAGCGGCATTTTTTGCACAACAAACACCTTGTGTTATATTTGCACACATGAAACATCCCGAAAACGACGACACATACAAAGGGCTGAAGGTAAACAGCGGAGTGGAACAGCCGACCTCGCTGAACCCCTACCTGAACACTATTCGTCTGAAAAGAGCCAAAAGACTTACAACAGACGACTACGTGGAGGGTATTCTGCGCGGCGACATCAACACATTGAGCCGGGCAGTCACCCTGATTGAAAGCCGCCGCCACGAGGATGAAGCCATTGCACGCGAAGTTGTAGAACGCTGTCTGCCACATTCAGGAAAATCGCTTAGAGTGGGTATCACAGGAGTACCCGGTGCCGGCAAAAGCACATCCATAGACGCTTTTGGCATGCACATACTGAAAGAGCGCGGCGGACGGCTGGCAGTGCTTGCCGTAGATCCAAGCAGTGAACGTAGCAAAGGCAGTATTCTGGGCGACAAGACCCGCATGGAACGTCTGTCGCTTCACCCCGATGCATTCATACGTCCCAGCGCCTCGGCAGGCTCGCTCGGAGGCGTTGCACGAAAGACACGCGAGACAATCATACTGTGCGAAGCTGCCGGATACGATACAATTTTCGTAGAGACAGTGGGAGTGGGTCAGAGCGAAACAGCAGTCTGCTCCATGGTTGACTTTTTTCTGCTGATACAGATAGCAGGTGCAGGCGACGAATTGCAAGGAATAAAAAGAGGCATCATGGAGATGGCAGATGGCATTGTCATAAACAAGGCCGACGGCGACAACATAGCAGAGGCACGTCGTGCAGCGACACACTACCGCAACGCACTGCAACTGTTCCCCATGCCCGAGAGCGGACGCCGCCCCGAAGTATTGACCTATTCGGGATTCTACGACATTGGGATAAAGGAGGTATGGGACATGGTTTACAACTACATCGCTATTGTAAAATCGAACGGAGTGTTCGAAGCTCGTCGCAAACGTCAGTCAAAATATTGGATGTACGAGAGTATCAACGAGCAGCTATATTCGCGTTTCTATAATACACCGGGTATGGAGCAGCTTATTGCCGAATGTGAACAGGGACTTGCCGACAACAGAATAACATCGTTCGCAGCTGCTACCAAACTGATGGAACATTTTTCGGGGAAAAAGGAATAAAAACCTGCCTGCTATTTACGACAAAAATGCGGAGGCATTGAATCCTCGTCACAATAGAAAAACAGCGCACCCGTCTGAGAAATGTCGATACAAGATTGCCCTAGCGCCTGACACTCACGCGCCACCCTCTGACGACTCATGTAGTGCAGTCCTGCATCCATCACCACCTGCCCTGCCGGGAATTTTTCGAGCACACTTTCCATTCTACCCTTGAACCCCTTGCAAAGGTATAGTATATCCACCTGCTGCGGCTCTGCAATCTCGTCCCAATTACCATCCTGCAGCAACTGCATGCTTCTTCCCCGGAATTTAATCAGTCCCTCGGTGACGACCAGTAGCGAGTCGGCATAATCGCCATGCACCCACACGGGAGTGGCAAATGATTCGCGACGCAGATAAGGTTCGGTCACATACTCAAGTTCGGCGAAACGCTGCTCCTTTGTAGAGAGCATATACGAGCAGTCTCGCGAAACGACCAGCTGCACAGCCGGACATTTGCTGCTGTTGTAGATAAGTATATAGTCGCCACTACTATCATTGTGCAAATACCACATGCGAAAAAAGGCAGCAAAGAGAGCCACGACCGCCAACAACGCAAAAAGCGCCCTGCATCTGCCACGTATGACACATATCACAAACAGAATAAAGAGAGCCACTCCACAAGCTGCAACAGCATCAACATATGGCAACAGCAACGAAGAAAATGGCAGGCCGTCAATAAAACCAACCGCACCATTCATCAACGACACAGCACCATTCAACACCCACGCAACAGAGTCACCCAGAAAGGGAATGGCAAAGGTTGCCCACAGCAACACCGCAAGCGCCATTATGACAAAAGCCAGCGGAACAACAACAATATTTGTCAACAAGAAGTAGGTGGGGAAAGCACCGAAATAGTAGCAGAGAAATGGTAAAGTACCCACCTGTGCCACCAACGAGATTGCTACAATATCGGCAAAATAGGAATATACTGCCCCATAAGTATCGCCGCCAAGCAGTGCACGCACCGGACGATAAAGAATCAGTATTGAGAAGACCGAAGCAAACGACAACTGAAAACCGACGTCGAACAACGAGCGCGGAGAAACGATGAGAATGGCAATAGCTGCAAACGAAAGGGCATTGACAGAGTAGCTGTCGCGACGGATGCAACGTCCCACCGAAAAGAGAGTAAACAATGTGGCAGCCCTGACTATCGAAGGAGAAAGACCTGCCACAAAAGCAAAGAGCCATATTACCGCAACAATCGCCGCCTCGCGCAGAACAACATAAAGACGTCTGCTGCGCCATACAGGCAACAGCACCGACAATATCATGTAGAAGATTCCAAGATGCAACCCCGACAGAGCCAGAATATGTCCGGCACCTACCGAAGAGAAGGTCTCTTTTACCTCGCGCGAGAGCTCACTTTTGTCACCGATGGTAAGGGCTGAAAGCACTGGAGGCACATCCTCGTCGAAGCCCATATGAGCATAAAGCCGCACCACCTTCTCGCGCAATGCCAGCGCACGCATGCGCAACGTCATCGGGGCCTCGCCGGCCTCGTTCCAGCCACCGACAGGCAGATAGGCTGTGCCGGTTACGCCCTTATTATATAAGTAACGTTTATTGTCAAATTCGGCAGGATTACCGTTGTTTTCAGGATTACGGACCTTTCCGGTAAAAACCACCCTGCCACCTATGCGGAAATTTTCAGCAGCCACACAATTGGCAAAATATAGATAAGCGACTCCACTGCTACGCGATGCGAGCGTGTCGCCATCCTCGCGCGTCAGCATCACAAGAGCCTTGACACTTTTGTCGCCCATACGGGGAGTTTCAAGAAAGACAGCCGAATAGTTGCCTTTAGTTTCGTCCCACTGCGGAGCCATCGTCGCAGCATCCTTTTGCTGCACCACCCCACCCATGAAAAACATAGCAGAAAGAGCGCCCACGCCAAACAACAGACGCAAACGCTCCACAAACAGCCCTGCCACCATCAGCAGCAAGAAGGCCCAAAAGAGCAACGCCCAGCCATCGGCTGCAACGTCGCAGAATGAGGCAACGGCAATACCCGCCATCAGCGGCACCGCCAATCTCAACAAAGGGTTATTCCCAAGAAAATCGCCGGCTACTACCCCATACTACAATTCTCGCAAAGCAGTAATAACAGCCTCGGGATTCTCGGCCTTGAAGACAGCGTTTCCGGCAACAAGCACATCTGAACCTGCCTCTGCCAGCAATTTGCCTGTTTCCACATTCACTCCACCATCAACCTCAATCAAGGCATGTGAACCGGTGGCAGCTATAAGTTCGCGCAGTTCCTTCACCTTTTCGACTGTGTGAGGAATGAACTTCTGTCCGCCGAAGCCGGGATTTACGCTCATCAGAAGAACAAGGTCAAGTTCGGCAATAATATCCTTAAGCAGCATGACAGGAGTAGAGGGGTTAAGTGTAACACCCGCCATCATGCCAGCATCCTTTATCTGGGTAACAGCTCTGTGAAGATGGGTGCAAGCCTCATAATGTATATTCATAACCTTTGCACCAAGAGCCTTCACTGCCTCAAGATAGTTCATAGGGTTGACAACCATCAGATGAACATCGAGTGCCTTTGTGCATCCTTTCGCCACATACTGCAACACAGGAGGGCCGAAAGAGAGATTAGGCACAAACACGCCATCCATAATATCAATATGCAACCACTCGGCTTCGCTGCGGTTAATCATATCAAGGTCACACTGTAAATTTGCAAAATCTGCCGACAACAACGACGGCGACACTATCTGACTCATATTAATTTCCTGTTTTTGAGAGTTCTTTCTGCGAAGATAGTGTTAATTTGCGATGTACACACCCACTGCAAGCGAAAATTTATTGAAGATATTGAAAATTCAGGAGAGTTGTAATAATTTTGCCAATCGACACAAAAAGATAAAGAGTATGGAAACAGCACTTATAGCAATTGTCACACTGCTGACAGGTACAATAATCGGCTACTTTATTGCCAATCGCAACAGACGCAGCATGGAGACGGAAATAGAGAAACTTCGCTGGCAGGTTGAAAGCGAGAAAAGCAATGCAAACACGCTGCTGGCAAACATACAGAAGCAATCGGACACGCTGCTGGCCGAAAAGGAAAAAGCGACAAACGACAGACTGGCAGCTCAGGAGGAGAAACATCGCGAAGCCTTCGCTGCACAACAGTCACGCTTCGACGAAACATTGGAAAAGGTGACAGCACAGCTGAAAACCGCAACCGAAGAGATGCTCAAGCAGCGTCAAAAGGAGTTTGCCGAGAGCAGCAACAACAACATAGGACAGATAGTCACCCCACTGCGCGAAACTATAGAAAAGATGAAAGAGGCCATGAACGACAGCACTCTTAAACAGACTGCCATCAGCAGCGAAATGAAGGCCAACATAGAGAACATGATGCGTCAGAGCGAAGCTGCCAGACAAAGCACCGACGAGCTTGCACGTGTATTCAAGCGTCAGAGCAAGGTACAGGGCGACTGGGGCGAATGGGTACTCGAAGAGCTGTTGGAGTCGCAAGGTCTTACACGTGGCATACACTACGACACCCAGAATGTGATACGCGACGCTTCGGGCAATGTCATCAAGTCAAACTCGGGCAGCAGCATGAAGCCCGATGTTATAATGCACCTCGACCAGAACAGAGAAATGATAATCGACTCGAAAGTGTCGCTTACATCATTCATGGACTATGTAAATGCCGAGAGCGAAGATGAGCGCCAGAAATACCTGAAAGCACACATCGAGAGCCTGCAGAGACATGTGAAGGAGTTGTCTGTAAAAGACTATTCATCATATATTCAACACCCGAAAATAAGGATGGACTACGTAATAATGTTCGTTCCCCACAGCGGCGCACTATGGACAGCTTTGAACGCCCAGCCCAATCTGTGGCGAAAAGCGATGGAAGCGAACGTATTCATAGCCGACGAACAGACACTGTTTGCGGCAATGCGAATGATAAACCTCACATGGACACAGATAGAACAGGCACGTAACCACGAACAGGTATATTTACTTGCGAACGAAATGCTCGAACGCGTCGGCCAGTTCATGAAACGATACGAGGATGTAGGCAAGGCACTTAAGAATGCAAACGAAGCATACGACGAGGGCAAGAAAAAGCTCATTCCCGGTGGGCAGAGCATTATACAGACCTGTGCAAAATTGGAAAAGCTGGGTGCCAAACAGAGTGCAAGACATCCGCTGCCACAGATAGAGGCAATAAAAGAGAAAACCGAATAGTCCCACTCAAAAACAAGGACACAAAAATGCCCCATCAGATAGTTATTATCTGATGGGGTATTCACTATTTTTCATCTCTTTTGGGATTCTTGGGGAACCACCCCTTCTGCACCCTTTTGCGCTGTTCGAAAACCTCGCCAATGCTCCAAAAAGAGGAGAATGCCACCACTCCCAGCAGGATTGACAAAATGGTATCTGCGACAAGCAGCGAGGCTGCACACGAAACTATTCCTGCCAACAGAAACAGCCACCAACTTTTAACTCCGAGATAATATTCGGCTTTGATAACCAAAGGATGGAAAAGTCCTATTATCAAAAATGTTGCAACACCTATTATAAGTCCGAAAAAGTTCAATTCCATAACAAACAGGGATTCTATTACTTCCAAACAGCCTTGTCAACCTCGGCCTCAACTTTTTTCTCTATGTCATCGGGCAGAAGATGGAAAAAATCTATCCCGGTTACGCGCTCCACCTCGTCAATAGTCACAGCATGTTCGGCAAGATTCTTTGCACCCTTCTTATTCTCGAAAAGATAACCCACACCTTTATATTCATCGTAATATTTTGTCAACAGCACCTTGTAGAATCCATCAGGAACAAGCACTCCATTCTCGCCTATTGTTCCATATTTATTATTGTTTACCACAGGACCGCAGACAATGTAGATGTTACCAAAATAGCGTGCATACTCACGACACTTCTCTTCAAGTTTTTTCCAGGTTCCGGTGTTCAGTTTATGGTCCTGAGGGCAGATGTTGCTAAGATAGAAACACTCATCCATCACCTTTTCGCTCCATTTCATATCCGCAGCCGGTGCCATATGTCCTTTGTCCCAGCCCGAGTTGCGATAATCATCGGCATCGGCCTGCAAGCCCTTAATTTCAGGGTCTTTGGTAAAATGTTTTGCACGAGGCTCGTCGCCCTCTGTTTCAAGAGCTGTAAGCTCGTAGGCCACCCAGTTGGGAAGAAGCCTTTCGCGGTTATACGACAAGGTGTAGCCCTCGCGTGCAATCGTCAGTCCAGAACCGGCAGATGACATTACCGGTATTTCAAGTTTATCGATATGCCCAACAGTTGACGTTTTTGTACCTCTGCAATGATAGAGGAAAAAGGCAAAGAGCCCCAGTACCAGATATATCAGAAGTTTATAGCCATTAGTTCCACCGGCATTTTTCTTTTTGTTTTTTGCCATAATAAGTTTTTGTTTTACGTAGAGGTGGCAAAGATAGTTAGAAACGAGCGAGAAATATGAAACTTGTTTCAATATTTTTCACAGCGAGTGCACTCTATTTTAGATTTAAAATCAAAGATAGCTAAAATAGCAGAGAGAGCAGAGCCTGCCACAAGCAATTTTATATATCGAATATGTCAAATCCATAAAACCAATCATGTTTTATGTTAAACGATGATGAGCATTGGCTGTTTATTAAAAAGGATAACACCACACAATCCTAACAACAGATGTATATTTTTATCCAACATTTGTAACTTTTGCACACATTGTGTTACTTTGTGCAAATTAATTGTCGTATTGGTTAAATTCGCCTATCTTTGCAGTAGAAAAAGTACAAACTTGTATGACAAAGATTAAAGATAACTGCATTTTGATTACCGGCGGTGCATCAGGTATCGGCCGCATAATGGGACGCATGGCATTGGAGAAAGGTGCCCGTTGCCTTGTGATTTGGGACATCAACCAGGAGAACATAAACAGCACCGTTGCCGAATTCGGCAAGCTGGGCCGCGTAGAGGGCTACAAACTGGACGTTTCGGACAGCAATGCTGTGAAAGAGTGTTTCGCCCGCACCGAAAAGGAGTGTGGCAACGTAGACATTGTCATTAACTGCGCAGGTATAGTCACAGGCAACAAGACTTTCGACAAACAGAACATCACTGACATAGAACGTACGATGAGCATAAACTCTGTTGCCCCCATGACCATTGCCCTCCAGGCATTACCCGGAATGCTTGCACGCGACAAGGGGCACATCTGCAACATTGCATCGGCAGCAGGTATGCTTTCCAACCCCAAAATGTCGGTATACGTAGCCAGCAAATGGGCAGTGATTGGCTGGTCGGACTCTGTGCGTATCGAGCTTAAACAGGCCAAGAGCAATGTTCATATTACAACCGTTGCGCCATATTTTATAAACACAGGTATGTTCGACGGTGTAAAATCGCGTTTTTTCCCCATACTCGAGCCCGAAGCAACATCAGCAAAAATCATTCGCGCCATAGAGAAGAACCGCGATTTCAAAGGTATACCTTTCGGCTTTCACTTCATAAGATTGTGTCAGGGATTGTTGCCTACTTCGTGGTTCGATTTAATCTTTGGCAAATGGGTGGGAATATTCTCGGCCATGGATCATTTTACAGGTAGAAAAAAGTAAAGGTCGCAAAATATATCTATTTTTGCGCCATAAAACAGAAGAGATGAAGATAGCAAACAATTCCTCGGAGAGTATCAAGAACATAGTAGCAGCGCAACGCGAATATTTCGCATCCGGTGCAACATTGCCATACGAATTTCGTCGCCACCAGCTGAAGAAATTTCAGGCAGCCCTGAAAAAATGGGAGGAACCACTGTGCCAGGCATTGTGGAACGACCTGCACAAGTCGAAAGAAGAGGCAATACTGACAGAATTGAGTATCGTCAGCGGAGAGGTTAAAAACCATCTGAGCCACCTTAAGTCGTGGATGCGACGCAGCTGCCGCACCACTCCGCTGAAGATGACACCCTCGTACAGCCGCATCGTCAGCGAGCCGTTGGGCAATGCACTGATAATGTCTCCGTGGAACTACCCCGTACAGCTGTTGCTGAACCCACTGGTGGGCGCAATTTCCGCAGGCTGCACAGCAGTGCTTAAACCCTCGCCCTATGTTCCCGAGGTTTCGACTGTGCTTCAGAAACTTATCGAGGAGACCTTCGACGCACACTACATTGCAGTAGTTCAGGGCAACAGAGAGGTAAACAAAGAATTGCTTGAACATCGCTTCGACATAATTTTCTTCACCGGCAGCCCCTCACTTGGCAAAAAGGTGATGGAGGCAGCTTCGCGTCATCTTACACCCGTGGTGCTGGAACTTGGCGGCAAAAGCCCTTGCATAGTGGACAAAGAGGCCGACCTTAAAATCGCAGCACGCCGCATTGCGTGGGGAAAGACCCTGAATGCCGGACAGACATGTATAGCCCCCGATTATCTGCTGATACACTCATCGCTGGCAGAGAAATTCCCGGCTGCGTTCAAGAACGAGCTTACCCGACTGCATGGCGAGGATATACGCCAAAGCCGTCACTTTGTACGCATGGTCAGCGACAAGGCCTTTGAGCGCGTATCGGGTTATTTGAAGGAGGGACGCATCGTATTGGGCGGAAGAGCCATCGCTGCAGAGAAATTCATAGAGCCCACATTGCTTGCCGACGTAGACCCTGCATCACCCGTAATGCAGGAAGAGATATTCGGTCCGGTGCTGCCGATGGTAACATTTGAAAACACCGAGGAGGCTATAAGTTTCGTAAACAAACGCGAAAAGCCCCTGGCGCTCTACTATTTCGGCAGCAAGGCAAAAGGAGACGAGGTAATCAGAAGAACCTCATCAGGCGGTGCCTGCATCAACGACACCATCATGCACATAGCCAACGAAAATCTGCCTTTCGGCGGAGTGGGAAATTCCGGAATGGGACACTACCACGGACGAGAGAGCTTCAACGCCTTTTCGCATAGCCGTGCAGTGGTTATCACCCCCACATGGCTCGACCTTCCTTTCCGCTACATGCCATACAAAATGTTTGAGCTTGTAAAGAAAATATTGTAACACAGTCTGTCGATTAGCACAAATAGCCGAAAGTTGTTTTATAAATAGAGTTAAAAGGCGGCAGTTTTTTCCAAATTTTATCACTTATTTACAAAAATGGCGCTAACTTCGTAGCTTAAAAGTGAATTTCGGCTATACACAAACAGCCACACACGAGAATGAAGCGCATCAGACAGACAGCCATTGCAATATTATCACTGTTGTTACTGACAGCAGCGATGCCGAATACTGCCTTTGCACGAAGCAAAGGAGGCTTCACTCTTGTGATAGATGCCGGCCACGGCGGCAACGACCCCGGTGCAATCGGACGAAAGGCCAAAGAAAAGACCATCAACCTAAACGTAGCACTGGCACTGGGCAAGATGATAAACGACGCCTACCCCGAGGTAAACATTGTTTACACCAGAAAAAACGACAAGACAGTTCCACTGGTGGAACGCGCAGCAATAGCTAACAGAGCAAAAGCCGACCTCTTCATCTCCATACACACCAATGCTTCCAAGTCGCGCAAGGCACGCGGATGCGAAACATTCACATTAGGTTCGGGCAGCAGCGCCGAGGCAAAAAAGGCCGCCATGTACGAGAATGAGGCAATACTGCTGGAGGACAATTTCAAAGAGACATACAAGGGATTCGACCCACGCTCCACAGAGAGCTACATAATTTTCGAACTCATACGCAGCCACGACATGGAGAAGAGCATACACTGCGCCGAGGCCATACAGAAGAAGATGGTGGGACGCAGCAAATTGCTCAACCGCGGTGTATCAAATGCCGGTTTTCTGGTGCTTCACCGCACAGCCATGCCCAGCATATTGGTGGAGCTGGGATTCATCAGCAACACCACCGAAGAGCAGTTCCTTATCTCAAAGAATGGACAAAAAGCCTTGACACAAGGTATTTTCGAAGGTTTTTCGGCTTATTACAAACAATACGGAGCTGCAAAAAAAACTACACAGGCCGCACCCCCTTCCAAAAAGCAAGAAAAGAGAGAAACAACCGAAGCAATTGCAACGGCGCCTGATGATGTAAACGACACAGAGGCACCCGTATTCAAGATACAGATACTTGCCTCCGACAAAAAACTTGCAGCAAAGGACAAGCAGTTGAAAGGGCTGAAAGCCGACTATTACAAGGAAAACGGACTATACAAATATACTCATGGTGCCTCAACCGATTACAACGAGATTGCGGCATTAAGAAAAAAGATAGCACCGAAATTCAGCAAGGCATTCATAATAGCCTTCCGCAACGGCAAGAAGATAAACACCCAGGAAGCGATACAGGAATTCAAACGAAACAAGAAATAGGGTGTAACACAAACAGCGCTTATCATTTAAAAAATAATTACACTAATTCATACAACCCTCAAAAGATTATGAAAAAGATATTCTCACGAGAGGTACTCATAGGAGCAACCGGCATACTCGCAATAGTCATAATATATTTCCTTATAAACTTCTTCAAGGGAATAAACCTCTTCAAACCCGACAACCACTACTATGTAAAATTCCCCGATGTATGCCAGCTTGTAAATTCGAGTCCGGTATTCATTAACGGATATAGTGTAGGAAATGTGCGCGATATCAACTACGACTACGAGAACCCAGGAAACATAGTGGTTACCATTGAGATTGACGAACGCATGAAAGTGCCCGAGGGAAGCTACGCATCCATCAACACACACATGCTCGGTGGCACAGACATCTATCTGGTATTGGGAAAAAGCAATAAGATACTTTCACCCGGAGACACCCTCGCAGGTATTCCCGACAAAGGCATTGCAGCCATTGCTGGCGAAAAGATACTGCCTGCTTTCGACAAAATGATGCCCAAACTCGACACCATACTCACAAATTTGAACATAGTACTTGCAAATCCGTCAATAAACAACACCATAGACAACTCGGCACTTCTCACCGAAGAACTAAGAAAGACAACAGAGAGCATAAACAGACTGTTGAAAAACGACGTTCCTGCCATCAGCGAGCGCATGGTAAAACTGGAAGACAACCTTCTTGACGTAAGCGGTAAATTGAAACAGATTGACTACCTCGAGCTTAGCGCACAATTGGAAAACACGCTGAAAAATGTACAGCAGCTGACAGAGTCGCTAAATTCAAAAGAGGGCACAATGGGAATGTTGCTGAACGACACAACCCTCTACCGCAACCTCTGCACAACCTGCGAACAGGCAGAATCGCTGCTCGTCAACCTGCGCGAAAAGCCCCAACGCTATGTTCACTTCTCGCTTTTCGGACGAAAGAACAAGGAATAGACAAACGGGAAGAGCAGTAAAGCATATTTCACCACTGCCGCGACAATCGGGCTCTGCATAAAAGAGAGTTCCATGTAATCGAGTGAGGCAAGCAGCAAAGCTGCCGGTACAAGCGCCACCAGCGACGAAGCATGCAGACGTATGTAGCAACATGCCGCATCAGCTACGTCAGCCACGCTGCGAAACGTACCGTAAACCACCCCGAAAGCAACAGAGACAAAGAGTGCCACAACAAAAAGAACAAACAAGGCACCCGACGCCATTGGCGAAGTCACAAACGAACCATCTATGCCACTTGCCAGACTAAGAGGATATAACGTACCCGACAGCAGAGGCAATACTACAACCACAAAAGCGATAAATGCAGCCCACAGCGCGCGGCGCGACCTAACGCTCCTGTGTCCGTAAGCCATACGCAACAACAGTTGAGGCAATCCACAGCTGCTGAACAAACCGGTTGATATCAGCAACAGAACAATGACGCCCCATGGCAACGATGATATACTATCTGCCGAAGTACGCAAAAACCAACGTACACCATCGGTCGAAGCAAGAGCAAAATCCACATCCTCGCCCACAAACAGCGACACAATCCCCGACACCCACGAGCAGAGCCACACTGCCATAAGCAGCAGGATGTAAAGAACCACCGGCAGACTATGTGACCTGATCCTATTCATCTGCTTCGAGATTCTCAATGTTAATAAGATGCAACTCTATGGCACGTACCACAAGACGTGTAACATTTATTCCACGCTGTTCACTCTCGGGGAAAAGACGCGACACAAGGTCGGCCTGACGCTTCTCAAGCGACTTCACACCAAAGGGCATGCTCTTGAGATTGGCAATCATCTCCTTTGTATAACCGAGCGCAAGATGCTTCAAGAAGCACTCGTCGTAGCGGTCAATATCATACTCTATAACCGAACGGCGATAGGAGTGTTCGCGCAGAACCTCGTCCCTGAAACGACGCACGATTTTTTCCAGTATAGGCTGATTAAAGACAAAACGCTTACCCGACATCACATTGCGGATTTCATGCTTCGTCAACAGTTCTCCGGTCTTTAGCACAATGCCGTCGGCGCCTGCATCAAGCACATCCACCCACAACTTCTCGTTAAGCAGTTCGCCGGTGAAAATAAGCACTTTCACATCCTTATACAGACGTTTCATTTTTGAGCATATTTCCACCCCGACAGTAGTCGAGCCGCCAAGACCAAGGTCAAGAAGCAGCAGGTCGGGAAGTTGCTTGTCCATCAGCGGCCACAATTCCGACTCGTTACTTGCAGTACCTATGATGCACGCTTCGGGAATTTCGCTACGAAATATCTCCTCTGTGCCTTTCAGTTCCAGTTTGGCATCTTCGACTATTATAACATTGAATTTTGTATCCATAATATACTATTTATATTTCACATCCATAATCAGGAAAAATCAGCATGGCAGGGTGAAACGTATCATTGTACCATCGGCACAATCGACAGTCTCTATGCGTCCGCCATACACTCCCACATAATCCTCATGCATGCGCACAATCTCTTTGGCTATAAGATAACCCACACCCGACAAGCCCTCATCATCTGACGACAGGTTTACAGATGACGGCACAAACATTGCATCCATCTGCTCCTGCTGCAAATGGCGTCGGCAGTCGACAATTTCGACTAATGCACTCTCGCCACCAAACACCAGGCTCATACGCAGTTCTCCATCCTCAGGCACAGCAATCAACTCCTCAAAGAGAGATTCAAGAAGGAACAAAATCAACTCTTTATCGCCAAGAAGCGTACCACTGCAATTGCCCAGGCCCAAAGAGAGTGACAACCCTGCACGACGGGCGCGACGTTTGACAAACGACACACACTCCTGTGCAAGCTCATCAAATGCCACACGCGATGGGGTAAAGCCATTGAGTCCTGCCTGATTGCCGGCACAGGTTGTAAGCACCCCGTAGACCGAACTGTAATATTCCAAAAGTTCGCGCATGGCAGCAAGGCGAAGAGTGCGCTCATCCGCATCACCACCATCCTGCATAAACTTACCTATAAGTTCCCGTATGCGACTCGGGTAATATATAGTTTCGTGCTTGATCATCGAGAGACAATTGTCCATTACTTGATTCTGGACATGCAACATATTCTCTTCGAATTTCATTCGTTCGCTCTCCTCCACAAGTTCGTCGAAGCTGCGATACTCCTGTGCCATGCTCACTGTCGAATGATAGCCGACAGAGGCCATATAACGCGCTGTCAGTTCCAGTGTCAGTCTGTCGTTGAATGAAAGACGGCGCTCTGTTTCGACAGCTATTGCACCAATACAACGATTCTCGTCACCCAATGAAACAAGCAACGGAAAGGCTGTCACCGTACCGTCTGACGCAGTGTAGAGCGTAGCTGTTGCAAGCGACTTTTCCAATGAGAACTCGACACGTTCGTCACCCGACAGAGAGGAGGAAGCAGAGAGCAAAGTGCGACCTGTAGCAGCATCGACAAAGGCCACTCTGACGGCAGAAATGCGCATAATCTCACTCATGGACTCCTGCAATTCCTTTGCAAAGATATTGACCAGCTGCCGAGCATCGGGACGTTTGCCATCGACCGCACGCAACAGACGCCTGTTCACCTCAAGAGCCGAATAGAGGTTCATTCGGTTTATAAAATTATGTCTGAAATAGTACAACAAGAGGGCTGCGACAAGCGACAGCAACAGTGCCACACTGAATGCAATTGTAGCCTGGCGCAGATTAACGACACGCCGCATATCTGAATAGTGGGCTGCAAGCGTCTTATCCTCGTGAACCAGTCGATGCAGCGAGGTGTAAGCGCTATTATTATAGCGGTAATCGTCCCAGCGTTGCAGAGCAAGCAGTGCCACTGCAATCTCGTTGCGAACATCAAGCAGATTGTAGTAAACTTCATCTACAAGCGAATCTACAGCGAAACCCTCGCGCCACCATCCTACCTCGGCAGCCTCGCCCACACCGCAGAGCGTTAAGGTATCGCCACTGCCTCCCTGCGAACGATAAAAGTCATTCAGTTCCTCAAGAGCTAGGACTGCATAATCCAAAGTGCGGCTATATTCACCTTTGACATTTGAAAGATATACTGAATCGGCAAGGGCTGTAATATGGCCGGTTGCAAAAAGAGAGGATGGAACGAGAGTAAATATCAGTAGCAACAGGCGCAACACACCCTTAGGCAAACGGAACGAGAAACGACTGCCGCTCCCCGGAACACTCTTTATATCCATACGGCATACCGAGAATATGGAATCCGTCTTTTTATACTTCTCAATAATACCCTTGCAGTTCATAAGTCCAAAGCCACTACCCTTGTTTTTTGCGGCAGCAACACCAATTGTGGAAGCATCATAGACCTTTGCATCCAGAATCTTATGTATATCCTCGTCGGACAATCCCACTCCCGTATCACTCACAGCAATCTCGACAAAACCGTCACCGCCGGCAGCCTCTATGCTGACAGTACCTCCTGGGCCTGTGAATTTCGCAGCATTATCAGCCAGAGTATTTATCATAAACAGAGTAAGAGCCTTGTCAGCCTTTACCACAGCACCATCCGAAGCGACCTTCAACGTCAGTCCCTTCATGGCAAAAGCCTGCGAACTTTTGCCTATAATTTCCAAAAGTTCCTGCACATCGAAATTCTCGATACAAAGATTAAGTTCTCCATGGCGCATCTTAATCCAACGCTCAAGGATAGTATTATATTCACTTATCTTTTCGGCAAGCTCTGCCATATATGCCAGACGTTCATCATCGCTGACAGCAGAACTGCTACCTGCAGCAAGCATATTGAGTTCGTTTGCCATACGGTCGAGATAAGGTCTTATTCCATTGGCAACGGAGAGCGATGCACGCTTGGTAACATTTTCCCGTTTATGCTCCGCAAGGGTGAGGGCGCAAGCAAGGTTCTGTTCCTCGAGACGCAAACGTTCGTCACCCATCTCCACAAGACGCCTTGCCTCGATACGAGCCACGCGCACATACGGCACAAGAAGTTCCATTATGGCGCGTTCCTCGCCATTCAAAGGCGCATCACACTTCACACACAGCATTTCGGTTGCGCTATCGGCCAGCGAATAGGCATAAACATTTTCACTGTCAGATTCCGCTGCCGAAATATCCACACTGTGAAAAGCACGAAGAATGGCAGCGAGTCTGCTGCGGAGCAATGAAACTATCGCTTCATCCACCTCATCAACATCTGCAAATTCACGGGAAAGAGGAAAAGCTGTCAGTTCACGGCACAGTTGCAGCATATTCATCAAAGAGTCAGTAAAGCGTCTGTTTCCTTTGCGCCAACGGCGAACCAATAGCACAGCAACACATACCGCCACAACAAGCACTGCCAACAGTGCAATAACCCAACGTGACATAAGAGCAGCACTGCGGGCAGCACTGTCTATTCGGCTCTGAATTTCACTGTTCTGACGGGTGACATGCAAGAGGTCAAGGAAACTGTTACGGTTCACGTCAGATGCCTCTTTGTCGCCAAGGGCAGCATAGGCACACGATAGTTCATTGCGTATAAGCAACATACACTCCGGAATATTCACAACATTGTGCAAGGCCATACGCTTAAGCTCAACCGAATCGTCGGCCTGGAAAAGTTCGTATAGCGGCAATGTGTCAATATCGCTGTAAAATTCGGAATAGTAATCATTTATCCTATACAATGCTTCGGCAGAAACATCGAGTGCTGCCAGATAGTCGCCACTATATGTGTGACACGAAGCAAGCACGGCCAATGCCTTTATCACCATATAGCGGTCGCCATAAATGGCAAAATCCTCGACAGCCTTTTCGGCAAGCAGTCGAGGCAGTTCCTCTACCTGCACAGAATCACTGTTTAACCGCTCGATGCGACCGGGGGACAAGCGTTGCAATGAGTCAAGCACAACTCTGTCGCGCAACAAAGTGGAGAGCATCAGTTCATAATGCCCCGACAACCACCTGTAGCCCTCGGAGTCGGCACGCATTTTTCCACGATAAAGTGTAGAGAAACGTTCGTTCAGTCCATTCCCACGGAAAGAGCCGGTAACAAGACCTGCATTAAGACTCATAGCTGTGTCACCGACAAGAGGAGCATCACGCAACACCTCTTTTGCCGCTATCGAATAATCCTCATACAGTCCCATAGATGCAAAATAGTTGGCACTGATTACATTATAGTCGAGACACAACATTCGGAAATGTTCAGCCAACGAAGCGTGATGAAAATCCAGTTCTTTTTCGATGCGCGACATACAACGTCCGGCACCTGCACGATAATCATAAAATTCCCTATTAGCCGAAACACGATGACACAGACGCATCATACCGATGAAAGCCTCCAGACGGTCAAGTTCGTTACAAGCGGAAGAGATTACACTGTCGTACAAACTGCGCGCACGCATATAGTCCATATCCATCATTGACACATAAGCCTCGGAATTCTTAATCAAATGCGGGCATCCCTCAATTCCATCAAGGGCAGCACACAAAGAATCCTTATCGCTGAAGCGCAGAGAGGTAAGATGAGAATACAATGAATCGCATCCATCGGTAGCCGAGGAGGAGAAATTCATGCTGCACGATGCAAGCATCACCTGCAGCAGAAGCAACATAAGCTGAACACGAGAGAGCATTGACATCATTCTCTTTATCTTATCAGATGCTAAGATAATACAAGTTGTGGAATTTCAGAAACATTTCCACAGCAATTGCTTTTTACCATAGAGCAGACGCCCAAAAGGTAAGGAATATGTGCAATATATGGGCGATTGGATAGATTTAGCTATAACAAAAAAGACCACTCTGTTTAAGAGTGGTCTTTTAATATCATAAAAGGATTATATCCTATTATTCTGCAGACTCTTCAGCAACAACTGCGAAGGGGATCTTAACTGCAACCTCTTTGTGAAGTTTCACTGTTGCTGTGTAGTTTCCAACCTCTTTTGCAGCCTCAACTGAGATAATCTTACGGTCGATCTCGAAACCGAGCTTAGCAAGCTCCTCAGCAATCTGGATAGAACCTACTGAACCGTAGATAACACCTGTTGCACTTACCTTTGTTGCGATTGTCAAAGATACGGGAGCAAGTTTAGCAGCCAATTCCTCAGCGTCAGCCTTAATCTTAGCCAACTTGTGAGCGCGCTGTTTCAATTCCTCAGCCAATACTTTCTTTGCAGAAGGTGTAGCAACAACAGCCTTACCGGTAGGAATCAAATAGTTACGTCCGTAACCGTTCTTTACCTTAACGATATCATTCTTGTATCCAAGATTGATAACATCTTCTTTAAGTATAATTTCCATATATTATTCCTCC
>JAEIGA010003012.1_pt1 | contig 26531 bp, 45 predicted proteins | sample 9270691 | NCBI WGS metagenome assembly JAEIGA01 (sample SAMN17057246, study PRJNA624740) | gut metagenome | biome: biome; isolation source: fecal sample | host: Bos grunniens | place: China: Xizang | collected 2019 | reverse complement strand
GTTTCTTCCAGGGCTTTATTTACTCACCGGGGCGGGGGGATCTGAACTGGATCGCTCCCGTCTTGCGATCATACCGCCATCTTTTTTTACGCGTGACATGTCCGAAAATTTTTCCGCGTGTGTCGCGCGCCGCGTATGTGCCTTCATGCTCTTCTGCGTGACACTTCCGGCAAACCGCTTCAAGGTTTCCGAAGTCGAGCGCGATCCGTTCGTCCGAAATATTCTCCGGCGTCAGTTCTGTCTTATGATGCACGATCTCAGCCGGGTTATACATTCCCCGCGCCAAACATCTTTCGCACAAACCGCCCACGCTTTTCATGTATGCATCGCGGTTATGTTTCCACGTTTTCGAATTGTAGAACTGTCTTGCAAAATCTTGCGCCATGGTTTCCCCCGAAAAGCAAAAGACACCGCCGCGCTTGCGTGATGTCTTTCGCCGAAAGGAAGGTTTGCAATATGAACAATCAGCAGCAGTTCATTTCATCTTGCCTTATACACTATATACCACAATCAACATGAACTACCATGAAGTGTTATTATAGTTTGACTATAACTTGAATTTGCTTTCGATATCCGCAACGCCGCGCCTGTGTTGTTCGATCGTCCAACGATACGAATAATGTACGATGCCCGCGATGCTTTCAAGTGTTTCGCCGTTGATATAGTATCGGTAAAGGATTTCCGCACGCGCCGCGTCCTCGACCGCGTCGATCATAAGGAAAACCATTACCCGCATTTCTTCAGCTTCGCGCCGCAGATCCTGTATCATCTTCTGCATGTCCGCTGCATCTGCCCCGCCCTTTCCGACTTTGTCCCCTCTCCCGGAACTGCGCGGCATCCCGGATATGTTCGCCGTTGTCTTCGTGGCATTTTCCTCGATGCGCCGAAGTTCGTCTTCGGCTTGTCTTATCCTTTCGCTTTGCCTTCGATAACTCTTCAGTAACTTTTCGATTCTGCTTTTACTCATATCCCCGCTCCGCTTTTTTTCGCTTCTGATACTTCGCGCAGTGCTTGCCCCCTTCGCATCCTCGTTTTTCCCCGGTGATCAGAAAATAATCACATGTGACGAATCTTCCGAGCGTGCCGCGGAATTTACAATCCTTCCGGCACTTGCTCACCGGGTCCGGCGGCATCCCGATAAAATCCCCCTGGCTTATCTTCTTTGTCATTTGCCTTTGCCTTTCCGCACAGATCGCACTCGCCCGCGCAATACTCACCGTCGCATTTGCCCGGATCGTACGCCCATTTACTCACGCTCATTGTTTCATCCTTCCCAGATACTTATCTGTCCTTCTAACTGCTCGGGTTCTTCTTTCTCTTCCCTCGGTGTGTACCACGCTTTCGGGTCTGTCGCTTCAAGTCCTCGGAATCCGTAATATGCATCAATCTTGCAAAATTCGTATCCCTTGCATCCTTTGCGCCTCGCATCTTTCCCGACCATCGTCTTCCGAAACTCGCACCATGCGTAATCGTCAGATTGTGCGACCGCTTGCGTGCAGTATCTGCAATACTGGTTCATGCTATACTCCTCTCAGCCATCCAAGAACATCAAGCCCGCATATATACAACTCATCTTTCCATGTCATTCCGTCACCCCCTCATCCGTGTGATTTATAACCATTTTACCCACCTCTGTTTTTTCTACGTTGGATACTTCTGTTCTTCCCCAAACAAAGTCATCTGTGTAATTTCTCTCGGTCTGCTTGAACATGACCAAGAACCACCACCGCATTCCGATTTTTCAAGTTCCCATCCGCTTGCCTTTAGTGATGTGCCAAGTTCACTTTGCAGGATGTATGTGATTATCTTCTTGTATCCCATCTCCCTCGCTATCCTTGCCACTCGGCTATAAAGGAACGAGGCTACATTCGGTCTGCCATTAGTACAACAACGAAGCACTTCTAATGTTTCACCATCACACAAATGTCTGCTCAATGGTCTGCCCACTTGGATTATTCCGACAAGTTCACCATCTTCTTCACACCCGACTCTGAATTTATCTCTGCTGACAGCCTTGTGATGCCTGTGGTATTTCTCTACATAAGCGTTCGCATCTTTCAGTTCAAGTGGAATGGCTTTCATCTACTCGCCCCCCCTCATACGGCTCTGGTAGTGGCATCCATGCAAGCACGACATCGTCTATAACCACATCGCCGTCATCGGGAATGTACCAGCACTTACCTTTTACACGCTGAGTCGGCATCAATGGCTTGCCATACCATGCAATGCTTACCCAATATATTGGTTTATCATTGCGGTCAACATGCAACTGCCTTACAAATAGGTATCTCCCATCCTTTTCGGGCAACCGCTCTGAGCATGGTATCCAACGGTCTGTGGATGGCACTCCGTTTATCAATTCCGTCACGCACTCAACCTTTTCTTTTTCTGATGCTTCACACCCATCGGGCGTGTACCAGTTCATGTTCTCGATAAGGAAGTCAATCGCATCCTGTCTGCTGATTAAGTCTAACTTGCTTTTCTGTTCCTTACCGTCCTCAGAATCCTCTGATAGAAAATATTCTTTGAGCCATTTTGCGACTTCTCTGTTTTGTGTTTCACCGCATATTTGATAAAGTTTTTCTGCCTTTACCGATGGCTCATCATCTGCGTAAATTCTGATGTAATGTCTGTCCTCGGATTCGGCTGATAGTGCTTCTATAGCCACGTCAAACGCTTTTGTATCTTCTTCATCGTTGTGCCATATCCCATAAGAATACTGTGCATATTCCTTTAGCCGTTGTATTGCTTCTTCCCTTGTCATTCATCATCACCGCCTTCCATTTTCGCCCCGCACTTCGGGCAGTAGTCATGCAGATTTTCACCGCGTTCCACGTCTGCCCACGGAAGCGCACCGCATTCGGAACATCGGTATTCGTACCGTTCAACCGCGTCCGACCCGATCCCGATATAACGGTATACCCATTTCCCTGTATGTTCTGCGGTTGGCAACCCGTTAATGATCGCATACACTTCAGCTTTGTAATTATTCGCTTCGGGTCCCGCTTTTATTCCGGCGAGCCGATTGAACAACTCCGCTCTGCTTATTAGATCGCTCATCCGCTCACCCCCTCGCAAGTTCTGCGAACCCGAGCATGAGCGCGATAATAATGACCGCGCTCCAAATCAAATCGTGTTTCATATCGTCCCCCTTTCAATCTGTGTCGAATAAACTGATTTGGTTTTCTCCGGCATCTTTATATTCGCCGTTGTTCCAGGCTTTTCTTGCAAGCCATGGCATCGTATATGCTTTTGTCCTTTTCCCGCATACTTCGCATTGGTAGTAGAAATCTTCCGGGTCGAACGTGTTCTTCGTCATCGCTTTTGGATATACGCCGCAACACTTCATGCAATTTGTCCCGTACCAAAACCCTAAATTATAGTGTTTCGCTATGCGTTCTTGTTTTGCTTTCGCCTGTTCGGGTGTCATGTGTATTCCCCCTTTGCGATCAGACGCGCCACCGCTTCGGCGAATTCCCGCCACTTATAGACATTCTTGACATAATCGCCGTTATTGCCTATGTGCCATGTTTTAATTCCCCCTGTCTTCATTTCCCACCCATCAAGCGTATTGGGACCGTTTCCGTGTCCCCATGCGCCCGCCATTTCATATGGGCAATATTCTTCCTTTACCGCTTTCGTCCATTCTTCAGCCGATACGTTACCGCTTTGGAGTTCTGTCAGCCTTTTGCGCGATGTTGCCCAGTATACGCCCGCACGCTTCGCGACTTCTTCGAGCGGGTCGATGTCTTCCGTGATAACATCAAACATGGACATTTGCACGTCCATCAGAACGCCCCCAATCCGTAATACTTGACCACCGCCAGGACGAAACCGGCCGGCGGGGTTTTCACGCCCCGCACCCAGTATTCATAATCCGACTTGTTGACTTTCAGATCCTCACAGACTTTCAGAATGGAAAGCCCGTGTTTTCTGCGATTGTACTCGCAGATATTCATAAATGCTTTGTTTGTGATCATTTTGCTCCCCTTCTTTTCCCTAAACTGCAATAGTCATTCGCCTTTACGGTGAAGTGCGTGTACTCGCAGATGTCCCCCGTGTAAAGTTCTATGCAATGGATGCACTCCGCGCAGTATACCGGCTTTATCTTCCCTTCGATCGCTTTGTCGCGCCTGTCGTAGAGATTCGGGCCGTCCGGCCGCGTCTTTCGGAATCTGCATTTCCCGGTAAACTTCACATCGTTCAACGCTTTGCATCGTCCCTTGAACTTCATGCAACAATCTTCCGGGTATGGGCAAACCTTCAGCGTTTCGTTTGCGATGACCGTCTTTATATCGTCCCCGTCTTCGTAGATCAGTTCGATATCAAAACCGAAATGCTCCGCGAGATCCATCGCGTTTTTTATGAGCGGATGACTATACCCCGTTTCCCACTGCGATACCGTCTGATACGATACCCCGAAAAGTTCGGCAACTTGCGGTTGTGTCATCCCGGCTTCGGTTCTCGCGCGGCGCAGTTTTTCGCCGAATCCGTCAACGTTATATCTCATGTTCGCCCCTTTCCTGGTCTTCCCAAAAGTCAATGGAATGCTTAAGCTTGTCCAAAGCAGCCGCCGCAGAAATACATTCGTGCGCCGTGCGCATGATCGCAATACGCATCTTTTTCAAGTCTTCCCGTTCAAGACTTTCGCCGCCATTAGTGCGTGACCACGCGAAGTTCCATTCGTCATTGATCCGATCGTTTTCTTCGTTGATGTTCACAAGATGCCGTAAAATATATGCAAGCCCTTCCACGTCGGAATTATATATCGCATCGCCCCGGACGAACGCCGCACGGCATTCGTCTTTCACAAGGTCTTCAAGCGTCAGAATCGTTTTGTCTAACATCTTAACACCCCCTAACGACGTAGCACATGCGCCCGCCGGATTTCGTTGTGCGCCATTGATATTGACAGTTCAGATTATCGAGCGCACGCACGCGCTCTTTTTCGTTTATGCTTCGCATCTCGCACGCGCGGTTGTACTTCTCCGCGACCATTTCGCCCGTGTCTTGTGTCATGCTTTTAATGATCGCTTCGGCGTGCTTTACGTTTTCCGCTTTTAGATCCGGCTCACGCGCTTCAAGCGCAGCCGCGATCTTCGTCAGACTTCCCGCCATGCTCAAGAGATTCACTCCAAGCGTCGCGATCTGTGCTTGCACCTTTGAAAGTTCTTCCGTGTTCCTTTTCAGCTCCGTGATCACATCGTTATGGAAAGCGGCGTTCACCGCGCCGGTGATATCGATCTGTTCCGTTTTCTGCTCCGCTTCTTCAGTTTTCGGCGCGTTCGGGTCGATCACGATATCGTCGTATTCGAATCCGAGATTCTTCGCGAGAAGCATCGCGGCGTTTATCGTGGTCTTGTTGTCGCGGAGTCCGGCAAACCAACCGCCCGTGCGTCCGCACATTGCCGCGATATCGTCCGTTGTCATCCCCATTTTGAGCCGCTTGTCATTGCACTTTTTCCAATCGATGCAAACGGAGTTCTTCCCCTTCACTCTGCTGATTGTCATTTTCTTCCCCCTTTTCAATAATGATTTCCGTCCGCGGGTGTTCCTTATCGTAAAGCACCCGCGACCCGTCTGTACTTTGAATTATCGTGTGGTTATCGTCTTCTAACGTCCCCGCCGTCACAAGCACATCGTGCAAGGCTTCGTGCAAGTTGCAAAGGTCGACTTTTCTCCGGGTCCGCATGTAATACGTCGCTTTCACATTCACGGCGTAATCGATATGCAGCTCCGGGCAGAATCTCACCGCTTCCCGCTCATAGTCTTTATATGCTTTTGACGGTATGATCCGCGGCCGCCCGCCTATCACTACGATCCGTTGAGAATTCTTCTTAGTGACAGGCGGGAGCGGGATCGTGAATTCGTCGCGCATCAGAACGGGATATCCGCGTCTATCTGCGCGAAATCGTCCGGGACCGCCGTTTCTTCCGACGCGCTTTCCATCTTCACGCCATTCAGAAACTCGACACGGTCGGCGATAACGTCAGTTGTGTACACCGTGCGGCCGTCCTTTTCGTAAGATCCCGTGGATATGCGCCCGCTCACCGCGACTTTGCGCCCCTTGGACAAGTACCGCATACAGTTTTCCGCGGTCTTTCCGAAGCACTTGATCCGCGGGAAATCGACCCCGTCTTTCGCGCGGTCGATCGCGAGCGTGAAACTGCATACCGTCGTTGTGCCGGTTTCCCGTGCTTCCGGGTCCCGCGTCAGATTACCGATCAGATTCACCGAATTCATTCGATACCCCTTTCCGCTAACTTCGCGTTAGCCTCTTCTACCATCCGGGCTTCAGCTTCCCGAAGTTCTTCAAGTGCCTTCGCCCGTGCCTTCTTCGATTCTGCATCTATGCCCGATGCTTTTTCAGCCTTCCGATTCCAGGAGCGCACGCATGCGCGCCAATCTTTCACGCGCTGCCCGTTCGCCCTTTTCCAATCTTGCACAGAATAATAATCATAGAATTCGGCCGCGTTGACGGCGTACCCGTTTTCTTCGATAAAATCTTCGATCTCCGTCAACGTCGGCCTATTATTATTCTTTAGAATAATATTCTTCCCTTCTTTACCTTCTTGTATATCTCGCCTTGTTCTCGCCTTGTTCTCGCCTTGTTCTCGCTTTGTCCTTCCGTCCGTTCCTTGTTGATTCTGATATTTTGCGTAATTTTCAATGGTTATGGTTGTGCGATGCTTTCCCGCAGATGTTTTTATCATGCCTTCGCTCTCCAGTAATCCAAGGAATTCCCGCGTTTTCGTCCATCCCCACCCCCAACGGTTTGCAAGCCACGAAACGGAGCGGTTCACGTCCCCGCGCTTCGTCTTCAAAATGCGGTTTTTGTAAATCATTCGCCCGTCTTTGTGATTGGCGAGAAGCAGAAGGTCGACCCATGCTTGACCCTTCGAAAATGGTCTGTCTTCCCATAGAAAATTTTCCATTATCGACCGTTCGACTTTTATCCATCCCATGTTCACGCTTCCCGTTTCTTCGCCTGTTCGTCCATAAGCGCATTCAGCGCAGCGATATATGCTTCGTCCTTCGCATCCTTTTCAAGCCCGAAACGGTTCGCCACTTCCTTCATCGGGATCGCGTGTTTCCGGCAGAAGTTGATAAGTCTGTCGCGGTTCGTCACTGCGCCAATGTCCGGGCTTTCACCGTCCGCGTCGGCCAGGTCTTCCGTCGGGATGCAGAACAGTTCGAAAATCATGTATTTATATGCCGCCGTCATCGCTTTATTTATAGACTTGTCGGAACGGTCGACAGCTTCCCCCGGAAATAGAACGCTTATATTGCTTGCATCTTCCGCATATAGAGTGAACTCTACTATAACGCGTGTATGGATCTGTGCTTTTCCGTCCTTGCTCGTTCTGTCGCTCTGTTCGATCTCTTTCAGATTCGGAACGATGAAGACACCGTTTTTTACGAGCGCGGGCTGCACTGCGTTATAAACCGCATCGATCCCGCGGTATCTGTACTTGTCGAAAGTGTTCAGATCTCTTTTCTGTATCGCGCCGATATCAGCCATAACTGCATTGATCGCCTTGTATATGCTTGCCATTTGTCCCCCTTTCTACTCGTCTACATCATGACCATACTTCCAACGGACGCACTCAAGGCACATGATGCGCCCGTCGATCTTGAAATATTCTGTATCCATCGGTTCGCCGCAGATATCGCAATGCGGAAGCCCCGCTTCCTCTTGTGCCTGTGCGAAGTCCCATTCAGCGAACGCGTCGAGCGGATCAGAAATCATCGTCTTCCGTGGCGGGCTTTGCCGTCCGTTCCCCGACTACGTTTCTGATCTCTTTCGTGCTGATATAATCGTCCTTCAGAATCCCGCGGATGATCTCGACGCGCGTCGCGTCTTCCACAAGTCCCCGGTATTCTTCTACTGTGATCGTGATCGTCCTCATTTGTTCCCCTTTCAATTACATGGATATACCGTTAATATCATCGCGAAAAATGAACCGACGAAGGCGGCGCACATCGCGAAACCGATCATTGTTTCGAAAAACTCTTTCATTTTGTCCCCCTTTCGAAAAGCGCATCTTTCGGGATACCCGCAAAAGCAGAAAGCGCGTCTTTCTCCAGTTCGGAAAACTGCGTTCTTCCGTGCTTGCGGTTCAGCCACTGCGTCGCGTTCAGATGCAACACGTTCATACAAGCCGCGTCCGTAATGCCGTTCCCCGTCATCCACTCTTTTAACTTCTTTTCGCTCACCTTTTCACCCCCTTCACCGATAAACGATCTTCTTCGGGTTTGCCAATGTCCCGGAATTCAGCATCTTGTAAAACAGATCGCACGCGTCCGATTCTGCGGTGCAATGCTCGCCCAAATCGCAAATCGAATACTTCCTTCGTCTGTCCGTCTGCTTTTCAAAATACGGGCATTCCTTGCATGTGTGCGTCTCTCCCCGCATCTCATACGCTTCGCGGATCGTGGTCGGGATCTCGACCGTCTCCGTGTAGGTCACATAAGCCAGGAACGGCCTGTTCCTGTCGAACGTGATTTCCGGCGATTCGATCTCGCCCAAAACATCGTTCAGACGCTCTTCGAACTGCGCCGCGTCCGCACCGTCGACCACCCGGACCCGCTTCGTTTTTTTCGTTTTCAAACCTTATCACCTTCTTCCCTTCTATCGCGGTTTTATACATAGTCTAAATGAAAAACCGCCCTCTTCCGAAGGCGGTTTATTTATTCCCAATGTCATAATTTTGGGAATAGTTGCGCGCCTTCGTTTCCTACAATGTCATTATAACATGGTTACTATCTCCAATGCAAGCATATTAATATACCGTTTTACGGTTTATTTTGTGCGGTTTTTTCGTCGATATATATGTCGACCGCCCCGAAAAAAATCGCTTAAATCGGCTTTCAGAGCGTCACTTTTTTCGGGATCTCTGTTTTTCACGCGGTTTTCCGCATCCCCGGCACGTAACACGTCGAATTTGCCCACAAATCGAGCGAATGCGCGGTTTTTATCCGTTTATCGGGCAAACACCCGTTCGCGATAAAAAATCGCTTAAATCGGCGAATATGCGTTCCGAACAAAAAAAGAACGGGCGCGATGCCCGTTCAAATGTTCATGACCGCTTCCGAGACGATCTCCGAAAATGTCTTCCCGGTCTTAAGCGATTCGGCTTTTATCTTCGCGATCACGCTTTCCGGGAGCGAATACGTTACCGTGCGCTTGCCGTCATCTTCCGACACTTCGCCGAAGATCTCTTCGTACTCGTCCGCGGTCAGATGCTCTTCAGCCCATTCGCGCGCGCGTTCCGGCTCGATCGGGATGATCTGCGCCCCGCCTGTCCATTCATTTTGTCCGCAGCTGACGGCGTATCTGCTCATTGGGCCGCCTTCGCCGTGGATGAAGTATTCGCCTGTTCTCTTCTGATAAAGCGTTTCTTTCCAAAACTGGAAGTCCGTCACGCTTCCGCTATACGCATCCCATCCAAGTTCCCTTGCGCTCTCCGTGTCGTAGCGTCTGCCGTTTATGATCTTCTTCATTTTCCCATCTTCCTTTCTGCGAATTTCATCGCGCTCACCATGCCCATATACGATGTCGCATAAACGAAACCGTCGGGTCTTCTGATCTTCCACTCCGCGCCGGTTGTCCATACCGTCCAACCGTTCTTCGTGTAACCATGCCTTCCGTCGAATTCCCATTCCGGGAATGCCGGCTTTCCGCTCGTTGTCTTCATGTTATAACCATCCTTTCTTTTGGTTACCTTCTTTAACTGTCTTTATTGTAGCATACATTTAAATGTATGTCAACGCAATTACTGTAATTTATTTAAATGTTTTTTGCAAATAAAAAACCCGCGGGAGAAACCCCGCGGGAAAAACTGGCGCGGAAAGGAGACAAAACACGCCGTTTTATCGTGATTATGAAGATGCGCGGCGGGAAGACAGGAAGAAGAAAAGAGGATATAGGAAGCCCCGCCGCACATGATCAGCGCATTCTACATATCGTTTTTACTTTCTTCTTTTCGTACATTTTGCGCCGCCTTGACAGGTCGCGCGCTTTCAGATCCGAGCCGCCGCACGTTGCCCATTTCGGGTGTCCGTTGTCGAACGACCTCAAAACCATCGTGTGAACCTTGTTCGACTTCGCGCTCCCCCACTGGAAACCGACTATATCCCCAATGTGAAACCAGGTATCCTTCGGGAGTTTGTTCGGGTGGTATACTTTGCACCGCTTTTTCAACGTGGCGGCCCCGCTCCCGTTGACTTTGTCACCGAGCCATATCCGGCGGTTAGTCGGAAGGATCTTGATTTTCTGCAAGCCCCATGTAATATAAAGCGCACAGTTTACCTGGCGTTTACCCTTTAACGCTTTGTTGTACGAATTGTATGTCGCTTTGCCGTTATACGCGAAATGGTTTTTCAGAATCCCTTTTTCAAGTGTCGTGAGCGCATTGAGCAGCTGCATTTCCTTCGGCTTGAATGCGATACCGAGATACGCGCAGATCCCGCGCGCCGCGCCGAATCCTATCGCGTCATACTCGAAACGCATCGTCCGAAGATCGCGCTTTATGCTCCCGCACTCATAAATCACCGCGGGCGCGTGTGTCGTGTTCAGCTCATACAGATCCGACCGCTTCGCAAGCCCGCGCGTTTTTAGGCTTGTGTACTGCAAAACGTATTTGTTCATGAGCGACGCGAGTTTACGCCCGGACGCGGATGTATAAAGCGGGAGCGTGCCGGCGGGCGCGTCCTTATAATCGCAATGGAAAGATACGTGGAGTTTTACGCCGTTCGCGTTGCTCTTCTCCACTTGTCTGACCATATTGATCTTATTCCCCGGAACGTCGGTTATCACGTCCACGTCGCATTGACGGAGATAGTAAACGCATGATTTCGTTACTTTTTCCATCAGTTGCGCTTCCGTGAATCGTCCGTATGTGCAGCCGGAATCAAACACGCCGTTCGTGCTTGTCCCGTGTCCGCTGAATACTGCGATTTTCATGTTATCCCCTCACTTGCGCTTCGATATCTTCGCGCACTTCGTCCGTCTCATCGTCAAAATTCGGTTCGGTGTAGTTTGCGCTGCTGACTCCGAGACATGCGCCTAAAAATGTGTCGATCGCCGCCGCCGTCGCGGTTATTTCTTCCGCATATTGGATGCCCCATATCGTACAGATCGCCGCGATCAGCGTTCCGAGCGGCATGATAATCAAGCAGACATGCTTCAGAATGTCGTATGTAGAATTTGTCATTTTCATGCTCTCACCGCCCTTATTCGCCGTAAACCTTAGCCGCGTAGGAACTCCACGGGGATGCCGCTTTGTACGTATCCAGGGATGCATTCGGAACATAACATGCAATGTATGTCCATGTGATAGCATCGGATGCACAGGTCGGCGGCGTGGTCGGCTTGAAATGTATGGTGCGCATGTATGTATATTGGAAAGCCCTCGTGCCGATGCTTGTCACGCTTTCGGGGATGGTGATATCTGCGAGAGCGTACCCGCCCGATAAGGCATACTGCCCGATAGTCTGCAACCCGCTCGGCAGGTGAAGCGTGGGAAGTAGTGTTGCCGAAGACATAGCATTATCCCCAAGCGATGTGACTCCCGCTGGGATGCTGACCCCCTTGACTCCGCTGCACGATTGCAGTGTTTTGGCTGGAATTTCCGTCATACACGGCGGCACGACTAGATATTTAAGGGATATGCAGTTAGCAAACGTGGATTCCCCAGTAATCTGCAAAGTTCGCGGCATCGTTATGGTCTGTAGCCCATATGCCCTTTCAAGCGCGCTCGTCCCGATTGCCGTGACACTGCCCCCGATTTCCATCTTTTGCAGCGCGTCCCCTACTAAAAAACCGCGGTTGTCACGCGTTCCGTAAATCGAATAACCGCTGCTTCCCGTCGTGCCGATGAATGAAATTGACCCGCTGTTTACGGTAAGCGTAATGACATACGGCTTGCACTCCGCATAGGTATGCGTGTAATTGTTGGCAAAGGTTTCCCCTTCTGTTTCGGTTGTCCCGTCACCCCAATCAATCGTGGTGTTGTTTTTCGCAGATGCCGTGAACCTTAACGAGAAACTTTTGCCGGGGTTATGCGAAAAATCGATGTATATCCGCGTCTTTCCGTCGCTTGTCGTGTAGCACTGTCCGATATCGCACCGCCCCAACTTCGACACCTCGTTTTTCATCTCCGCGAGCGTATAGTTCCATCCTTGTGCGGTCAATCCGTCATGGGTCGGATTCGCGGGCAATGCAGAAAGCGCAGACGCCTCATTTGCCGTGTACGAATAAAGGCGTGTGCCGTCATAGTCATAAAAATTTACGGCCTTTTCGTCTGCTTCCGTGACCCCGCCACCGCCCGAAACGTTAACGTCTGCGCTCGCGTACTGCGTCACGTCGACCGTGCCGTTCTGCGTGATGGATATCGACCCCGAAGGACCCGGCACGGATACATCCGCGCCCGCATAGTCCGTTACGTCATAAGAGCCGTTCGCGGATATGGAAAGCGTGCCGGTCGGTGTGATACCGCCGCCGCCGCCGTCAGAAAGGCTTTTCGCAAGCAGAATATTATACATATTCATCTATGCATCACCCCCGACTTTGTGCCATGCGGTCCCGTCAAAGTAATAGAAATCCCCGGTATCCAGTTCAAGGAATACCGAATTCGCCCCGCAGTTGGTCGGTTTTGCGTCCGTGGACAATCCTTTGAATTCCAGGTCTTCAATCTGCCTTTTTCCGTTGTTTACGATCGTGATCATTTTTTTACCCCCATTATTCAATCCCGCACTATCGGGATCTTTTTAACTTCGTCCATTAGTCTGTCCGCGGTCCCGTCACCGCCCATAGCCTTGTAAGGATTATACAAATACTTTTCGAAATCGTGGTATTCCTCTTTGGTCAGCGCGCCGCGCGTCATGTATGCTTCCGCGCGTCGGCAGATCTCCGCGTATCCAAGTCCCATGATCAGCCGGGTCTTCGCGGATTTCTTGCTGTTCCGCGTACCGAGCCATGTCCAAAAGCCTTGTGATGCAAATACCGCGCCGACCAAAGTTATAATCAGCGTCTGTGTGTCCATGGATTCACCCCGCTATACACATATAGCCCACGCGCGCACTGACCACGATACAGATCCCGTGTATGTGTTCTTGAACTGTACGTGCGCGTCACCGTCTGAGCCGATGTAAAATCCGATTGTACTGCAATATGATTGGTTCGTCCCGGAGATGTAAACGCCGGCGATCCCTACGGCGGTCTTGCCGTCCGGCGGCGTGATAGGAATATCCACGTTCTTGTAACCGCCCGCCGCGACCGTCCCCGCGCTCACGGTATTGCTCACGACTTCCGGGAGTTTTGCCGTAATGAGCGCGTCAACTTCATCGGTCAGATTCTGTGCATTCAGCAGCGTTCCCGCTTCCGTGACTTCGCCTTCGTCCCGGATAAGCGTATACGGTCCCGTCTGCACGCCGTTTTCGTCTTCCAGTATGTACCTGTTTGGATATTCGACGATCCTGTCAACAAAAGCCATTATTCAAATCCCCCCCGTGTAAATCTCCGTGTCGGCGTAAAATTCGCCCGCGTATTTATTCGCGTACTGTTGGACGCGTATCAAATCGACTTGCGGTTTTGCATCCGCGCAGAACGTTTCGACCAAATTGAAATTGTAACTTGACACCGAATCGTCCGGGATCTCCGTTTCCATTCCAAGAAAGTTCTGAACCGCTTCGATCTCTAATTTTATACGATCCCAATCGAATTTATAAACGTAATCGTCAGCGGTGTAATTCGTCCGGCAATGCGAAGTGCCTGTCAAATAATTCAAATTTCCCGCGATGCGAATCATGTCGGCGGGCGTGACCAAATCGCCTTGCGCCCAATCTGTTTTTGGTGTCTGCCAAGCCATCACATCACCCCCAAACGATAATATATCACCGCGGAAGTGCCGCCCGCTTCGTGCGTCATCTCTATCCGCTCTATCGTCGCGATCTCCGTCGTACCGTTCAGCCGGATGAATTTGAACGTGTCGCGCGGCTGCATACGCGGGTCCCCCTTCCACGTAAACGACCCCGTGATATTCGACCCGTTGAAACGCATCCAGTTCGAAATCAAATCGTTGTTGACGTTCGCCGACGTGGATTTCACGCCGCCGATTATCGACGGGGAAACTTTGATCGTCACGCCGGGACGCGCCCCGCCGTATTTGTCCGTGGTCTTTACTGGATAGATCGCGACGGGATACCCGTAGATCTTCGAAACGCCTGTCGCTTGTGCGACCCATGAAATTCTATCCGCGTCCGCGACGTAGATCTTTTTGGCGTTCGATACATAAAGCCTTGTACAGTATTCCTGTACCGTGCGGTTATACATCCCGCCCGCGTTCGTGTTCACCTCTTCAAGTACGGTTTTTGTCCCCGTTTCTTTTGGTGCGACGCGGCAGATAATCGGTTCGCCCGATGTTTCGTTTTTTACTGCGTTTATGTATCGCTCGCCCCCGCGAACGACTTCTGCACAATCCTCTTCGCGGATCTCCCAAACGCGCAGCTGATACGGGGATTTATACGTGCCGTCCGAAGCCGTGCGTTTGTGGTACAGTGTCGGTATCCCCGCGTCAACGTAAGTCGGCGAATATATCGACGGGTCCGGGGTCCGGCAGCACAGCATGACATGACCGAGAAAAGTCTGCGCGCTCTGCTGCTGAATGATCGCAATGTTCCCCGAAGACGGGCGCGTCTGCTTTGCCCAACTTTGCGAGTGTCTCAACGAAATACCGGCTTCGTTCAGAAGGGATTTTATATAAGTATAGGTTTCGTAACCGCCGACCACATTATCGGCCCATACTACGTGGGAAACTGCTTCGATGTCCGAAAACGCGCCCGAAGCATCTTCACCGCGCAAATTGATGATATTCCCTTCCTGGCTTGCGGTTTCCGTGACGTAAAATCGCCGCATTTCGCAATAGTTGCCGTCATATCCGGCGTAGTACCATAACGCGGAGTTTTCCGCGATGGTCGAAATGATGGTCGAAATGTCGTTCGGGTAATACGCGTTGATCTCTATCGAACTTGCTTCGAAAGACGGGTCCTGTAATGACAGGTCACCCGCAAGGTCAAGCACTACGGATATCAAATTGTCATTATTGAAATTCAGAACGATTCCCGGAACGATCGTGCTGACGATCATCCGCGCATCCGGCTCAGAATTTAAAAATTCCAGTGATGTTCTTGTCCCCGCCGGAACGACTACCACAAGTTGTTCTTGCAATGGATATGTCTCGCCGCCGCCGACGCGAACAGTTCCGTTCCCCTTCACGTTGAGCGATACGGAATTGATCGACGCGTTGACATAGATATACAGATCGTTCCCGGTGTAACTTTGTACGCCGTACTTCCCCGCATCGCTTCCGACGTGTGACAGGTCCGCAAATTCCACGCCCGCATCAAGCATGAAGCCGCCGCCCGCAAGGTCGGTGACCGGGACGATATCCCACGACGAAACTTTCAGAGAATCGTCCGCGTTCGCATCCATAAGCGCGATGCTTCCATCGTCGATCACTTCAAGCGTCACGCTTGCGCTCATGTCTTCCGCGGAGATCCCGCAGTACACTTCCATTGACGATCTTATCTGTTTTGCATTTTCAAGGTCAATCGTTGTGGACATTGATGAACCTCAATTCCGTTTGAATATCGCGCCAGACCGCATCGTTTCCGTTCATGAACCGCGTCGCGGTCAAGCTGTGTGTCGACGGGATAACCGTTTCGCTCGCGGTTGCTCCGTCCGCGTCCGTCCATGTCATTGTGACCGCTTCGCCGTTCAGCGCGAGCAAATTCTCGATCTGATCTTGCGGGAGCGCGTCCCATGTCAGCGCGATATCAGAATACTTCCAACCGACCACGTCCGCGATCGTTTTTCCCGTGCATGTCACATACTCGCCGGCATACACATATTCGCGCGCCGGCGTGAATCCGTTGGGTCTATAGTATGTTTCCCCGTCGATTGTAATCGTGTTGAAATATGGCATTTTTTAACCTAACCTTGCTTTCCAGGTGTCGTAGGTGTGGACGATCTCGCGCCCCATCTGCGGCCCGTTTTTGTACATGTATACGTTGACCACAACGTCTTGACCGCCGCCCGCTGCGAGTGCGGTCGATGTTCCGACCGCTTGCGCAAGCACGCCCGCGGAATTGTGCATCCCGCGCATGACGGCCGCCGTGATCAGCCCCGACAGCGTGTTTGCTCCCGCGACCACTTCGCGCCCGATCTCGCCGCCGCCTAACAACTTATCGCCTTGCATGCCGAAGATCTGCGCGCCCTTCAAAATACGGCCGAATTGCATCGCTTTTGCATTCCAATCAACGTCAAAAGAGGGCTTCGTCCCTTTACCGCCGATTCCCCACGGGGCTTTACCACCGTAAACCGTGACTTTCGGAAGTCTGATCCCCGCCAGGAACTTAAACGGCTTAGTCACGGTGTCTTTAAACTTTTCAAACGCTTGCTTTATCGCGTCGAATTTGTCCGTGACGGTTTTTTTCGCCGCGTCCATCTTGTCTTTCATGGCATCTTTGATGCCGCTGAAAATGTCGGAAACCTTTTGTTTGAATTTTGAAATGCTTTCTTTCAAACTGGTGAACTTATCCTTCACGCCCTTGAAAATGTTCCCGACAGCGGTTTTGAACGCGCTGAACTTCTCGCGGAGATTCGTCACCTTTGCTTTGATCGCGTTGAATATCGTCCCGACAGCGGTTTTGAACGTCTGGAAAACTTTCGTCTTTATCGCGGTGAAAATGTTGTGTACAGCGGTTTTGAACGCGCTGAACTTTTCTCGCAAGTTCGTTACTTTTGCTTTGATCGCGTTGAATATTGTCCCGACAGCGGTCTTAAACGCGTTGAACACGCCGGACTTGATCGCCGAAAAAATAGTCGCGACAGCGGTCTTGAACGCGACAAATCTATCTTTCAGCCATACCAGTTTTGCCCGTACCGCCGTAAAGATCTTTATAGCGTTCAGCTTGAACTTCACGATCACCGCTTTGATCGCGTTGAACACCGCGGAAAATTTCTGCTTCATGGCGTTCAGCGCGGCTGTCAAGATCTTCTTGACTTTATCCCAGTTTTTGTAAAGCAGTACGCCCGCTGCGATCGCGGCCGCTACCGCGACCACGACAAGCCCGACCGGGCCGGCAATGGCGGCGAACCCCCCGCCGATAAGCGGGCCGATAGTCGTTCCGAGTGTGATCAGCGCATTGATTGCGAATGCGATTTTTCCAAGCCCGATAAGAAGCGGCGCGATGGCCGCGCCTACCGCGAGAAAGCCCGCGATGATCATTTGCGTCCGCGGGGACAGGCTTGTAAACCACTTTGCGAGTTTTCCGACAAGGTCAACGACTTTTTCAAGTGCCGGCGCGAGATATCCCGCGAGTTTCGTCCCGACCATTTGAAACGCGGTCAGCCCGATCGCTTTCATCATGTCGATCGAGTCGTTGAACGCGTTCGCATTGTCGAGTGTTTCCTGGCTCACGGGTTCAAGCCCGTATTTTTTCATCGTGTCGGAAACGTTTTTGTATGTTTCCCCGCAATCCTCAATAAGCGGGTTCAATTCGTTCGCCGATTTGCCGAAGAGTTTCATCGCGAGCGCGTCGCGCTTCGTTTCGTCATCGATGCCACCGAGTGCCTCTATTGCTTCCTGGAATACTTCGTCCGTGTCTCTGAAATTCCCGTTCGAATCCTTGACATCGATACCGAGCTGCTTGAATGCCTTCGCGGATTTCTTATTCCCTTCGGTTGCCGATATCATCGTCTTTTCTAACTTCGTGTGAGACTTCGCAATCGTTTCAAGACTTACATCGACCAAATCAGCCGCGATACTGTACTTTTGCAGCTCACCCGTGCTTATGTGGTACACCTTCGACATGGTGTTCAGATCGTCAGCCCATAAGCCCGACTTGACCACAAGCGCACCGACCGCGGCAAGCGCGACAGCGCAAGCGCGGGAAAAACCGCTCATCGCTTGCCCCGCGGAAGTCAGTTTGTCCCCCGCGTTTTTAAATCCTTGACCGACCGCGAGAAGTTTCTGTTTTCCGACAGAACCGAAATCGGAAAGTTTCTTTTTCGCCCTGTCGAGTTGATTCCCGGTCTTGATGATCTCGCGCTCTAACTCGCGATACTCTTTCGAATTCTTGTCGACCCCGGAAGCGTCCATCTTCGCTTGCTTCGCTTTCAGATCCGCAAGTTTCGCTTCGGTCTGTGATACCGACTTTTTCAGAAGGTCGAATTTCTGTTTGAGCAGCGTAGTATTTCCGGGATTAAATTTCAGACTTTTGTCGACCGCGCGCAATTCGCTTTCGGTCTGCTTGAGCGCGGTCGAAACGCTTTTTATCCCCGATTCTAACTTTGATGTATCCGCGGATAACTCTATCCGCAAGCCCTTAACTTCAGCCATTCTTTACATCCTTCCGAAAGCGTCGAAATCTTTCTGTGTTGCTTTGTACGGATAATTCTCTTCGTCGTTACCTTGTTCGATAATCATGTCGAAGATATCCCCGCACGTTAGTTCTTCAAGTTCGGAAAAGGACAACCCCAATTGTTTAACGCGGAGCATATAAAGCCCCACGGTAAACGGTCGTGTGGTTGCCCTTGTTACTTTTTTGGCGTGCTTTTGGTATCATTGGAATCCATCCAGATTTCAATGATTTCGTCAGCCTTATCCACGAATGCCATCGACGAAAAGCCTTCAAGCCATTCGACGAAAGCGTCAAAATTCATGTCCTTATAGCCTTCGCCGCGCGCCTGTGCGTTCATGATGTACGCAAGTTTCGTTATAGTTCCGTAGTAATCCGCGTTATCGCCTTGCGCGACTTTCATGAGATCCTCGCGGAATACCTGGTTGAACCGAATAGGAGTCGCGGCGTTTGCCGCGAACTCCATATCCTTACCGTCAATAGTTAATGTTTTATTCATGGTGTCCCCCTTCTCTTAACCTTTTAACCGATCTGCACGGATGTATACCATGCGGAGTAAGCCGTGCTTGCCGTGCTTGCGCACATGCCTTTAATGATCCCGTCGGTCGTACGCGGCGCAGCGGTGATTTCTCCGCTAACCGTCTGAACCTCGATTCCGTCTTCCTTCGTAGAAGATTCGATGGACGGCCGTGTCATCTTGCAGTTATAAAGCGCGTACTTTGTCGCGTTGACATCTCCGTCGAATTCGAACAGCAACGCGAATGCCTTCGGATTAGCGTTCGAATTCTCGATATAGATCCCGGAAGTGGTGACAGTTTCACCCATAACGTCCGTTCTGAAACTGTCGGGAATCATCGCGCTTTCAAAATCGCCGCTATAACCATTGTTTGCAATCGCGGTGAAGTATGTCACATCGTCCGCGAAAAAATTCGAAACGTCACCTTCGGCATCGAGTCCGATAGAGACGGCTCCCGGCCATGCGACCGGGGTCCCGTAGGTGATCGCTCCGCTTGTGGTCACATTAAGAACGGCATAGTGTGCGTTCTTCAGACCATACTGAACTTTATTCCCCATTTAATATTACCTCGCATTCGTAAACTGTTTGATAAATCAGTTCGTCGCTAAGAAAATCTGTTTGCTTGTACCATGTAAGCCCATTAGCCCGAAGCGCATCTTCGACCGCGCTTTCGTTCGTGATGTCTTTACCCTTCGTGTATAACTCGATATGCAGCTGCACGCGGTTCGTGTAATTCGAATCGTCAGCCATAAAGTCCGATTCGGCCGGCACGTAAAAAACGATGTACGGCGGCGCGGGTGAATCTGTAAAATGATCATACCTGTTCGGAAGCCCGATCCCGTTGACCATCGTCGCTATTTCCGTTAATGTCATAACTTGCTTTCCACCTCGCTTAGATATGCCGCCTTCGCGGTCGCTTCCGCTGCGTCGATATGCCCGTCACCGCTGTAAAAGCCGCCGCGATGGCGCCCGGTCGGGTGCGAGTCGTTGAGCAAGTGCGGAAGCCCCGGAACATCCCGGTTATATACCGTGATCGTGAAGGAAATGGTCCCGCGGTTTTCCTGTTTTGTAGTCCATCCGCGGGCATATTTCCCCGTGATCACGTGATTCGTCGCTTTCAGCTCACTAACTGCACTTCGCGCCGCTTTCTTCGCTGCGTCTTCCGCGATCTTGTACGCGTCCTCTTTGTACTTATCAAGCAGCTTGTTAAACGCATCGTCGAGCCGGTCAACGGAAACGGTTACTTCAGTAGCCATTATTCCCGCCCCGCTTTCCGCTCTGCGTACAACTCCATGTAGTCACCCGCGCGATACGTCCGATAGATCCCGTAACGTTCGCCTTCGTATTTAACGATTTCCTCGCCTTCGTAATCCGCAAAGAAAACCGTGAATCGATATTCGGGTTTCAGATCCGAATTCTGCGCCGCGAAAAATTCCGTTTGCGTCACCGAATCGATCTCGCACATTACAGATCGTTCCGTTTCCGTCACGCTCTCCATACGGAGCACGTCCACGGTCACGGTTTGCTTGACCAGTGAAATAACGCCCGTCATTCCGTCCCCCAATCCGTGTAGCCTGTCGCGGTCGCGAGCTGCGCTTTCTGTTCATCGTATGAACTGCGCAGCTTTTCGTAATCGGTCGGCGTTCCGAAATGCATTCGCACGTACGTTATGATCGCAGTGTTCACGATATCGTCCGCCGTTGCGTATTCAACGCCCGCGATTCCGAGATCGAGCGCAGCCGCGCCGATATACCCGTTGATTTCGTCATCATAAGAAGACGTGGTTATCCGCATCGCAGTTTTACACTTGTCTAAAATCGTCGTTGTGGGCATGGTACTAACTCCCCTGTTTAAGTTGCTTATAAAATCCTTCTGTGATCGGAATATGAGCCATATGTCCGAGTTTCACAGAAGGGTCACAGAAAATTCTAAATCCCTGTTCCCGTGCGCGAATGCAGAAAGCGCAATCCTCGCCAACGTTGCCCATTGGCGAAAACCACATCGGGCCGTACGCGCTCGCGATGTCAAAAAGGCAATCCGTGCGCATCAGCACGCATCCGAAACCGCAGCCAGGCACTTCGAAAAGTTCGTCCGGGTACTCCGTCAGCTCTTCAAATTCGACCGTCATTTTATCAAAGTCGAAATCGAGCTGCTTGAAAAGCACCGGCGTATACGGCGCACCGCGCCGGAAGTAAAGCCCCGACAGGATATCGATTTCCGGGTGTTCGTCGAGCGTCCTCATCATGCGCTCTAAAATGTCGGGCTGGAAAACCATATCGGAATCTATCCATAAGATATAATCCGATTCCATCTTAATTGCTTGTTCAACCAGTTTGTTCCGCGAATCGTAAACGAGCGATCCGATCAGAAACGAGATCGAGCATTGCCCGACTTTCCTCAGCGTCGTAAGGCATTGCGCGAAATGCGCGCTTAATACATCCATGCACGGAACAGCGATCAGAATCTTCTTCATTTTTTCGTCCCCTTTTCTTTCCCTCGATTAGTGGGTGATCTTCACGAAAGCGTTCGGGCCGACAACCCCAAGGCCGACATATTCACGGCCGACGATCTTAACGAGATCTTTCTCAGCAAGCGACAGTTCATCGAACTTAAATGTGATGTCCTCGCCGTTCGGGAAGTTAGCCAGTGCGCCGGTTTCGAAATCGCCGACAATTACGTAAGGAACGCCGGTTGTTGCTGCACTGTATGCAGTGATCGTGTTGTTGAATTCAACGTCGCATCCCTCAAACGGATCTGCGGCGAAGCCGTTCGCATACTGAACCGCCTTGAATGCCGCCCAGGTCTGCTTATTCATAACGACGGTCGGATTGACCGCTTCGTCGCTCAGCAGAGCGAGCCCCTTCGCGATAGTGTCCATTCCGATAGTGGTGACCTTGACTTCCGGCACGCCGACAGCGGTCGAACTTGCAGAAGTCGCTGCGTTCTTGATCTTTGCGATCAGTTCGTCGGCTGCTTTCTTCGCGATCTGATATGTCAGTTCGTCATAGATATAGCGAAGGAACTCTTCGCCCCTCAGATCATAAACTTCATCGGAAATGGTGATCCACTTCTTGATGCTTGCCGGGATGATCTCGACAGTTCCAAGTACAAGAGTCTCTTCTGACGGAGCAGCTGCGCCCTCTGTATGTACGGCCGCACCCGTGGCACTGATCTCAAATCCGACTTTCAGATTGCCTTTCAGATATGCTTTTCTGACGCGGGACATGATGCCTTCGCGCTCCCATGCGGTTCTGACGATCTCTTCGACGAATACCGGGACCGCCACAGTTCCGCCGGACACGTTACCGCTCAGCAGTGCGCGGCACTCTGTATCGTCTCCAGTTTTGATGTAGTTAGCGAACGCATCGATATAATCTGCGCTCTTTCTGATTTCCATGATATCCATAGTTTTTCTTTCCTCGATCTTTTCTTTGGTTTTACCTTTTCCGTTAACGACTTCGTCCGCTTTGCGCTTTTCTTCGGCGATAGCGGCTTCCATAGTTTCGATTTCCGCTTTGACGCGTGCGCGCTCTTCCATCAGTTCCGCGCTTCTTGTTTCCATTTCTGCCGTCTTTGCGCTGCGCTCTTCTTCGTTTTCCTCTTCGCCCTCTTCAGCGTCGGAATCGAGCGCGTCAACGATTGCAGAAAGTTCTGCATCAATTTCGGCTAATCGGTCGCGTAATTCTTCAAGCGTCATTTGATTACCCCCATAATTTTCTTTTTCAGTTCCTCGCGCCGTTCGGAGTCTCTCCGCTCCATCTCTTCACGCCGAAGTCGCTCCGCTTCCGCTTTCTTGATCTCTCCGTCAAGATATTCGCGTGCGTAAAGATCGGTGTTAGGATTCGCCGGGAAAGTAACCGGCGATATATCATAAACCTTTTTGATTCGGTCAATGATCCGTGTTCTTGTGTCCGCGTCGAAATGCTCTTCTTCCACGGTAAACGCGAAAGACATCTGCGGATAATTCCCCGCGACTATGTCTTCATGAAGCGCGCGGCTTCCTTCCGTCCTCGACAGATCCGTGACGTGGTGAAGACCTGTTTCATCGATGTCAAGCGTGATCGTTCCCGCGGAAGAGCGGGCGTATACTTTGCCCGTGTGGTCAACGCGGAAAACCACGTCCGACATGTCCGCGCCTTTGAACGCGTCGGGTTCGATTTGTTCGTAGTAATCAACGCCGTCGATTTCCATCAACATGTATCTGTCGAATGTGGTCGCATGTCCTTCGACGGTGTAATCTTTCGCGCCGTCCGCGCGGAAGTCCATATTTCTGTATTCCCTGTCGTTATTCATTTTCTTCATCTCCGTCAGCTGAAACCGCATCGTCAGCCTTCTTGATAATATTTCCGGCTTCGTCGATCAGATAATACTCTCCGCGTATCGTGTATGTCTTTCCGAGTCCGTCCGGGAGCGGCGGCAGATTCCATATTTCCCGGATCTCGTCGCGCGACATCAATCCGCGGTCTGCGGCCGTTTCCGTTATGCTTTGCTTTTCCGCGTTGCTCATATACTGCAAGCGGTTTGCCGTAAGCATGACCAGATTTCCGTTCGACCGCTCGCGCTCCGTGAACATCGCTTTCGTCATCGCTTCGGAAAAAGCGACCGCGAACACCTCGACACAACCTTCGTAAAATGCCGCCCAGGTATCACCGACCGCGGCATTTTGCAAAATGTTTTCATTCACGCCGAAATAGTTGTACACGTTCGCGTTGATCTGCGCCATCTGCGCCGCGTCCACGGTGTACGGTGAATTCTGATATTGATGAATGTCGTTGTACGTATTCGGAAAAAGAAGCATCCCGGACGAATCACCCGAAAATGCAAGGCTTCCGAATCTTTTCGCTTCGCGCTTCAGATCTTCGTCTTTCGCAAAATTCCCCATCTTCGCCCAAAAGCGGAATGTCGCGCCGTTCTGAATCGCTTCTTCAACGCCTTGCCTGTTCAAATCGAGCATCTGCACCGTCGGCGTTAGCGGCTCATTGCTCTCGCCGAAAAAGTCGTTCCTGTACTGGTACTGCGTAAGGATCGCGCATTCGCTCGCCCGCACCGCGCCTTTGTCACCGCCGGAGAACGTCACTTTTACCCATGGTTCGCCGCCATAGTCTACGATCTCGCACTTCGTCGGCAATACTGGATAATATCCCGTGGTGTTCAGATCCGCGTCTTTGATCGGAACGATCACCGCCGTGTTATGGATGTCGAGAATCGTCGAAACGCGCGCGAGGAACTGCGACCACGTTTGAAATTGGGACGGCCCTTGTTTTAATTTGCTTTGCAGTGCGGGTTTTGCCGTTCCCTGTATTTCGAATTTGAGTTTCGATATGTGCCGCGCCTTCGCACCGATCGCCGCCCGGATCAGTTCGCTTTCGTAAATCGATCCTTGCCATGTGTGGAACACCGGCTTATACGCGGTTAACGTCTTGAAATACTCCCGCGCCTGTGTGACGGCTTTCTGTTGTTCCTTATCTTTTCCAATTCTGAAAATCGAATCGAATAAACCCATGTGCTTAATCCTCGTTTGCTAACATCGCGCCTATTTCGGGAAACCACTTTTCCCGTACAACAAGCGCATCTAATAAAGCGGCCATCCCGTCAACGTGCGAATACTTCGACACCTTGACCAACTTACCGCGGCCGCGTTCGGTGTTCATCTTTACCGCAGAATCAAGGAAGTGGACGCGCAGAAGATCGTTGTCCCCGATCTTTATGCGTCCGTCTTTCATCAGCCCTTCCGTGGTCTGCATCGTTCCCCATAGGTTGTCACCCTGGTAAACGTCATCCGTTTTGAATCCGTATGCGTTCAGCTGCTGAACGAGATAATTCGCGGAATATCGGTCATAGCCGATGCATAGCGGAAGGATCTCATACTTCTCGACCAAATCCGTTACCCATCGGTAACAATCGCTATAGTCAACGAAATTCTCCCCGGACGGCGCAATCAGCCCGCGCTGCCGCATAATTTCGTATGGCAAACCGTCGCGCTCTGTCGCTTCGTCGAACTTCGCGCCCGGAAGCCAAAACTGCGCCGCGACATATAGCACGCCCTTCTTTTCGACCACACAAACCGCGCTTGTCAAATCCGTGGTCTGCGAAAGGTCTATGCCAACCACGGCGTAACTGTGCGAAAGGTCTGCAAGCGTGAACGGATCGCAAACGCATTTGTTCACGGTTTCCGTGGAAAGCCACGCGGACGAAATGTTCTGCTTCAAACAACCATACTTGCAGATGAATTCCCGCTTCTTCGAAAGCGACCCTTCCGCGACAGCGATTTCTTCCGTGAGATAATCCCGCGTCACTGATACATCGATATTCGGATTTGACTTTTCAAGTTCGTGCAAATCGTCCCACGCATCGACCGAGTCGATCATATACAGGAACGGGACGAATCGCGTTTCCTTCGAATCTCCGAGAAGAACGCGCGTCGCTCTTTTCAGCAGTTCGTCGTATATGCTTTCATTCTCATAACCCGCCGTTGTGATCGACAGAAGCAGCGGCTGCTTCCTCGCTCCGAAACTCGACTTCAGCACTTCGTAAAATCTCAGCCCGGCATCTCCCCGCCAGGAAGCGACTTCGTCCGCGATCACGCACGAAATGTTAAGTCCGTCTGACTTCTGCGCGGAGAACGCGAGCGGCTGCGCGCTTGAATTCGTGGACGGGATATATATGTCCGTCCGCCGTTTCTGCGTCAGCTCGTCCAGTTCCTTTTCCTGTTTGATGCTTTGATAAAATGCGTCGAAACACAAATTCGCTTGTTGGAGTTTCGGCGCGGCGAAGTAAATCCGCGCGCCATACTCACCATCGAGAAACGCCATGTATTCCGCGACCGCAGCGGCGAAAAGCGTCTTTCCGTTCTTCCGCCCGACAACGATAAGACATTCGCGAAACTGCCGGTTTCCGTCCGCGTCAACGATCCCGAATAAAACTGAAAGCGTCGACTTTTGCCATAACTCCAACTTGATCAACTGCGGCGCAAGTGCGCCCTCGTGATGATGAACGAAACTTTCAACAAAACGGATCGCCTTCGCCGCCTTCTTTTCGTCATAGAAAAACGAGCCTTCAGAAAGCCCGCTTTTTATATAGTCATATAACAGGTGTATCCACTTGCCCGCCGTCGTGCGGCCGTCGTTGATACGCCTTGCATACTCCTCGATATAGTTCATGCTTCATCAAGAAGCAATTCCAGTTTGCTCTTTTCCTTTTCTTTTTCTTCCGGCAGATTCTTGACGATGTTCAAGAGCGTCGCGACGGTCCCGTTTGCAGCTGTCGCGGTTCGATTGTACTCCGTGATCGCCGGATTCGCTACGATGTTCTTCCGGCCTTTCACGTACTCTTTCACGACAAGCGGGCCGTCTTCGTCCATGGCTGCTTTGAGCGCATCCATGATCTGCATTTGCACTTGATACCGCCTAAACGTGGTGACAAAAAAGAAGTTTTTCGTCACGCCCTTTTCTTCTGCCTTCCGTAGGATCTCATCTGCCTTTGCGGTCAGATCTTCCCCGGACCTTCTTCGCGTTACTTCCGACAACTTCGCCATTTTTCGCGCTTCTCCTTTCCAAACCGTTTTACTTTGTCTTAGTCGGTTCTTCCTCTG
>JAEIGA010003011.1_pt1 | contig 26531 bp, 19 predicted proteins | sample 9270691 | NCBI WGS metagenome assembly JAEIGA01 (sample SAMN17057246, study PRJNA624740) | gut metagenome | biome: biome; isolation source: fecal sample | host: Bos grunniens | place: China: Xizang | collected 2019 | reverse complement strand
TCCTCATACACTGTGCGTGCAAGGTGTGCACCCTCGTCCTTAGCTGAGTTGTATCCGAATGTAGGAGCATTAGCTGGAAGAGGAAGGTCGTTATCGATTGTCTTAGGACAGTGAATGTTTGAGATTGGGTATCCCTTAGCAGCAAGGAACTTAGAGATGCGGTTAGCAGTTGATGCTGTGTCGTCTCCACCGATTGTCACGAGAAGCTTGATGTTGTTGTCCTTGAAGAGGTCAAGGTTGAAGTTCTCCTCAAAATCCTTGTCAGTCGGCTTGAAACGGCTCATCTCAAGGTATGAACCACCTCTGTTGAAGTAACGGTCAGCGATGAAGAATGTGAGGTCCTCTGTACGTGCGTTCTTGCTGAAGAGTCCTGAATATCCACCGTGAAGGCCGATCACTCTGTAACCCTTTGAAAGGAAGGTCTTTGCTACACTCATTGAAACTGAGTTCATTCCTGGAGCGGGACCACCGCCACAAAGGATGATAACTGCGTCTTTCATAAAAACTTTGATATTAATTAAGTTAAACGATATTTCGATTTTGCGGCGCAAATTTACCATTTTTTAGAATAAATCACAATAATTTGTTTGCGCGTCTGACACAAGGTCAAGATGTTGCACATATCATAATATTTGCGTAAATTTGTAGATTATTTTTGTTATGGAAAAAACTCAGGCAAATATCAGGATAAACGAACTCAGAGGCATAATTGACGATGCCAACAGGAAGTACTATGTGGAGAACTCACCTACCCTCTCCGACTACGAGTTCGACATGCTCCTCAAGGAACTCGAAGCCCTTGAGAAAGAGCATCCTGAACTAGTTACTCCGGACTCACCGACACAGAGAGTCGGAAGCGACCTGAAGACATCCGCAGCAAAGGAAGGAAAGGAGTTCGAACAGTTCCCTCACAAGTATCCTATGCTGTCCCTCGGCAACACCTACGACATCACTGAAGTCCAGGCATTTGCAGACAGAGCAGAAAAGGGAATCGGAAACTCGTTCACTTTCAGTTGCGAACTCAAATTCGATGGCACGGCAATCTGCCTTACGTACCGCAACGGCAAGCTCTTCAGAGCACTCACCCGAGGTGACGGAACAGTCGGAGACGACGTCACAAGAAATGTAAGGCACATAAGCAACATCCCTCAGGAACTGAAAGCCCCGGCTGACTCTAAACCATGGCCGGAAGAATTCGAGATAAGAGGCGAAATCTACATGCCTTGGGCAGCCTTCGACAGGCTGAATGAAGAGCGCGAAAGAGACGAGGAACAGCCGTTCGCAAACCCTCGCAATGCAGCTTCCGGATCACTCAAGCTCATCGACAGCAGTCTCGTGGCAAACAGAGGACTCGAGTGCACACTCTACCATATGCTCGGAGAGGATCTCACCTTCCAGACACACGACGAGGCACTCCAGGCAGCCGCACAATGGGGGCTTCCTGTGTCGGACAAAAGAAAGATCTGCAGAAGCATAGAGGAAATCGAAGAGTTCATCAATCATTGGGATACAGAGCGTAAGAACCTACCGTTTGCAACTGACGGAATTGTAATCAAAGTAAACGAACTGCCATATCAGGAAGAGCTTGGCTATACGGCCAAATTCCCTCGATGGGCAGTCGCATATAAATTCAAGGCTGAACAGGCACTTACAAAGCTCCTGTCAATCGACTATCAGGTCGGAAGAACCGGTGCAGTAACACCGGTGGCAAACCTTGAGCCGGTACAGCTTAGCGGAACTGTAGTCAAACGTGCATCGCTTCACAACGCAGACCAGATGCAGATCCTGGACATCCACATCGGCGACTACGTCTATGTCGAGAAAGGCGGCGAAATAATCCCTAAGATTACAGGAGTGGAACTCAGTCAACGAAGTGAAGAAGTCACCCTCCCCCATTTCCCGGAATTGTGTCCGGACTGCGGAACAAGGCTCGTCAAGGATGAGAAGGAAGCCAAGTCATTCTGTCCTAACAGAGACGGATGCCCGACTCAGATCCAGGCAAAACTGGTACACTTCCTCAGCCGCAAGGCGATGAACATAATCGCAGGAGACGCAACTGTCGAACAGCTCTACAACAGAGCCCTTGTCTGGAACATAGCTGATTTCTATGAATTGACAAAGGAACACCTCCTTACGCTTGACGGCTGGAAGGAAAGGTCTGCCGAAAGGTTCCTCAAGAGCATAGAAGAATCCAAGACAGTACCATTTGAGAGAGTCCTCTATGCATTGGGTATCAGATATGTAGGAGAGACCACGGCCAAATCCATAGCAAGACATTTCGGAAATATAGATAAGATTGCAAATGCCACTTTGGAAACTCTTCTGGAGGTGGATGATGTTGGAGATGTGATTGCAGAAAGCATTGTCGAATATTTCCAGGACGAGACCAACATCGAGATAATCAACAGGCTCAAGACCGCCGGTCTGAGATTCGAAGCGGAAGAAGCCAAGAAGGCCATCTCAGAAACGCTCAAAGGAAAGACGATAGTCATATCCGGCAATTTCAGCATTTCAAGGGATGAGATGAAGGCGCTGATTGCGGCACACGGAGGCAAGAACAGCGGAAGCATAAGCGGCAAGACAGCATATCTGCTCGCAGGCGAGAAGCCGGGACCGGAGAAGATCAAGAAGGCAGAGGCGCTGGGAGTGGAGATCATAGACGAAACATATTTCCGCGATCTGATCGGAGATGATATCAATAATGAACCTGAGGAACTTACTTTATTTTAGAACATGAATATAGGAGAAAAGCATACACTGACCTATACGGTCACAGAAAAAGACACTGCGGACATACTTGGATCCGGAGGGCTCCCTGTCTATGCGACACCTGCGATGATATGCCTGATGGAGAAGACGGCATATGACTTTGCCGCACAAAACGATCACCAGACTGTCGGCACAAAGGTGGAGATATCACATCTGAGAGCCTGCAAGACAGGAACTGCGCTCACATGTACCGCAGAACTTAAGGAAGAAGAAGGCAGGAAACTGGTCTTCCATGTCAGTGTAAGTGACGAAAAAGGACTTATCGGTGAAGGATTGCACGAGCGCTTCATCATCGATCCGGAAAGATTCATGAGCAGACTGGGATAATGAAAAGGATTGCAAAAAGGACATCGAAGCTGAAGAGCTTTCTGCGTGATGACATCTGGGAACTTGAATTGGAAGAACTTTCCAAGGCAAGGGCCAGGTTCATCAAATATATGAAGGTGCTCATCATTACCATCAAGACCTTCTCAGCAGAAAAGATCGGCTTCCAGGCTGTGGCATTGAGCTTCTTCAGCACAATGTCGGTCGTCCCTTTCATTGCAATCGTATTTGCCGTGACCGGAGGCCTCGGACTGGCTGACAAACTTGAAACCCTGCTTTACAGCTATTTCGAAAACAGCCAGCAGACCATAGATTTCATCATCAAGGCCGCGGGTAACATAATAGAGACCTCACTAGGAGGTGGAATGGGACTCGTCAGCGGACTTCTTTTCGTGTGGATTGTAGTGTGGATGATGCTTTCGGTAGAAAGAGTATTCAACAACGTCTGGAAAGTACGCAAGTCACGAAACATATTCAAAAGGGTATCCTACATCCTGGCGATGCTCATGATTGCACCTTTCGTGATGATTGTGTTCTTTTCGGGAAACATCATGTATTCCCACCTGCTGCAGTCGATAGGACTCGACCCTGAGTCCTTCGGAATATTGAAGACGTTCATTTCGTGGACATTGTTCGCATTGATAGTGACATTCACGTTCTCGGCAATGTATAAATTCATTCCGAACGCATATGTAAAATACGGAAATGCACTGATAGCTGCAATTCCAGCAGCGATAGCCTTCACTCTGGTCAACTATCTTTACCTTGAAACACAAGTCCTGGTGACCAGACTGAATGCAGTGTACGGAGTATTCGCGGCAGTGCCGCTCTTTATGGTATGGATAAATGTAGGATGGTACATAATCCTGATAGGATCAGAACTGTCATACGCATTCCAGCATGTAGACAATTATAATATTGACGATTGATATGGGTAAGATTTCAGAATTCACCGCTCAGGACTATGAAGTCATAGCAAGAGACTATGCCGACCTGAAGGAAGCTGCACGCAAAAGATGTGCAGACGAGGCAGAACTCGAGGTGATACAGAAGGCTTTTGATTTTGCAAATGAAGCACACAAGGGCGTCAGAAGACGTTCCGGGGAACCATATATACTGCATCCTATAGCTGTTGCCAAGATTGTAGTAAGCAATATCGGCCTTGGCTACAAATCCATTGTAGCGGCTCTTCTTCACGACGTAGTCGAGGACACATCATACACAGTTGACGACCTCAAGATCCTTTTCGGGGAAAAGGTTGCGAGTCTCGTGGACGGTCTGACCAAGATCAAGACCGTGCTTGACAACGAGGACAAGGCAGAGCAGAAAAGCATGCAGGCAGAGAACTTCAAGCGCATACTTCTTACCCTTAACGACGATGTGCGCGTGGTGCTGATCAAGCTTGCAGACCGCCTTCACAACTGCAGGACCATAGAATTCATGCCGGAACACAAAAGGGACAAGATCCTCAGCGAGACCATGTTCGTGTTCATTCCGCTTGCACACCGACTCGGTCTGTACGGCATCAAATCAGAAATGGAAGACATCTGGCTCAGATACAAAGAACCGGAAGCTTTCAACGAGATCACTGCAAAGATCAACCGCAACATAAACGACAAGGACAAGGAAATTACTGATTTCATCGCTCCTATCGATGTTGCCCTCAAGGCTGCCGGTTTCAAATACGAAATCAAGAAGAGGGTCAAGACACCTTATTCAATCTGGAATAAGATGAATAACAAAGGCATTGCCTTCGACCAGATCTATGACCTCTATGCGGTCCGCATCATATTTGACCCGGACGTAGACAGCAAGGAAACAGAAAGAGACCAGTGCTATCACGTATTCTCCATCATCACAGGTCTTTACAGATACAAGGCTGACCGTGTCCGCGACTGGGTGAACTATCCTAAGAACAACGGATACGAGGCTCTTCACTGCACGTTGATGAGCAATGCCGGATTCTGGATTGAAGTCCAGATCCGCTCTACCCGAATGAATGAAATTGCAGAAAAAGGTATCGCAGCTCATTGGGCATACAAGAAGAACGGTTTCGCAGAAGAGAATGAGAGCGAGATGGACAAATGGATCACCAAGGTAAAGGATATCCTTGTAAATCCGGATGTAACCGCTCTGGAACTTCTCGACATGATCCACAATGACCTGATTCAGACAGACATAGTGGTCTTCACGCCTAAAGGCGAACAGAAAAGCATTGAAAAGGGAGCTACAGCCCTTGACTTTGCATATTCCATCCACAGCCAGATCGGAAGCAAGGCTATTGCAGCTAAGGCAAACCTCAGACTCGTTCCGCTTTCATATGTGCTGAAGACCGGTGACCAGATCGAGATCATCACTGCCGAAAACGAAAAGCCTAAACGCGAGTGGCTCCAGTTCGTGAAGACCTCAAGAGCCAGAAGGGCCATTCTCGATCAGATCAAGAGCGAGAATCAGACCTATATCAAGATAGGAAGAAAGATGCTGGAGAAACGTCTTGAAAGCATAGGACGCAAACTGACTGACAAGACACTGAACTTCCTGATGGAAGAATTCGATGTCTTTGACAAGAAGCCCGAGGAACTGTATTTCAAGGTCGGATGCGGCGCGATCATAATCGACGGGCTTGAAGGCAAGCTCAGAAAGTACTACGGCATCAACCGTGAATCATATTTCGTGGATTCCAAATCAAACGAGAAACAGAAATATGTGCTTGCCTCATGCTGCACGCCAATCCTCGGAGAGAGCGTTGTAGGCTTCAGAGGTCCGGACGGAACGATTACCGTTCACACAAGAACCTGCAGCAATGCAAACAATCTTGCAGCAAAGTTTGGAGATCAGATCGTGACGGTGCAGTGGGACAATGTTTCCAACTCAGACAGCACATATCTTGCACGCGTATCTCTGAAAGGAACCGACAGGATCGGTATGATCAACGATATCACCAGAATGACTGCAAAACAGAATGTGAACATCAGACGAGTGAACCTTGGTACAGAAGATGGAATCTTTGAAGGATATATCGACCTGTATGTACACGACATAAAGGATCTGGAAAACCTGATCCACAGACTGAAGGAAATTGAAGGAATCGAAACAGTAGCAAAGACAGAACTATAATGATAAAGAAAAAGCTCAGCAACCTGCTGCCGGCAATACCTGTGGCAATAATACTGGGGATGACCCTGTTCTCACCATCGTGCGCCAACACTACTACCCCTCCGAGCGGTGGTCCAAAGGACACGATACCTCCACTCATCACCAAACTCTATCCTCTTGCAGGACAGACAAATGTGCCCACACACAAGACTAAGCTGGAACTTACATTCAACGAATATGTGACTGTAAAGGATCCAAAGAGCCTGTTCCTCTCCCCTCCTTTGGAGAAGGCACCCAAATTCAAGCTTCAGAACAAAAGCGTAGTTGTCTATTTCGAGAACGACCTGGACAGCAACAAGACCTATACCCTCGACGTGACAAATGCAATTGCAGACAACAACGAGGGCAATATGTTCCCCGGCTACACCCTTGTATTCTCTACAGGCGACAGGATAGACTCCATGATGGTTACAGGCACAGTGCAGGACTGCAACACATTGAAGCCTATCAAGGGTGCGACAGTAATGCTCTACAAGGACCACGCAGATTCTGCAGTATTCCTGCATCGCCCTGACGCGGCTGTCAAGACTGACGACTGGGGATATTTCTGCCTCAGAAACATACAGGACACAATCTACAGACTTTACGCCATAATCGACGAGAACAACAATAACATCTACGAACCTGAAACAGAGAAGATTGCATTCGTAGACACATTGGTGTTGCCACAGACGAAAGTAAACGACACACTGCCGGAGCTTCAGAAATATGACATGAAGGACACACTCTGCTGCCTTGCAAGAAACTCAGAGTATGAACTTAACGTATTCCGAGAGAAGCCGACAAAGCAGATGATCGTGAACAAGGAGAGAGTCGGCGAAAGGACAGCCTACATCACATTCATGGCTCCTTACGCACAAATAGATTCAATCTGGATCAAAGGCGTACCAGCCGAGAGACTGATAACTCAGTTCAACCTTCAGCAGGACAGTCTTGAAATCTGGGTGAATGATCCTAAGCCACAGCCGGATACGCTCTATCTGAATGTCAAGTACATGAAAACCGACACTCTCGGCATGCTGAACAGCTTCACCGAAGAAGTAAAGCTTCCTAAACCTAAAAAGCTGATGGCCAAGACTCCGAAGAAAGACATTAAGAAAGAGGACACGTTGGCTGTATTCACAGTAGATGCCAAACCGGAAAATATCGAGCAGTATGGATTCGTGGTGGAATTCAAGTATCCTCTCATCCAAGATGCCTTCGACTCACTCGGTTTCAAGTCGATTAACCCTCGCCAGCAGGAGGCCCAGGAAAAATACTCAATCAAGCAGGATTCACTCAACTTGAGAAAGTACATAATTACGCCATCAAAAAAATTGGAGCCCGGATATGAATATATCCTGAAGATGCCTCACAGAAAATTCAAGGACATAAACGGTTTCTACAATGACAGTCTGGAAGTAAAGGTCTCACTCCCGAAGGACGACAAGCTCAGCACCATGATGCTGAACATGAAAAACGTCGGCAACAAATACATTGTAGACCTTCTTGACGAGAAGAGAGCCAATGTACTCAGAACATACATCATAGAGAAGGACCAGACCCTTGTCTTCCCATACCTCAGAGCAGGCAAATATTCGATAAGGATCACAGAAGACCTAAACCGTAACGGCCTTGTAGACACAGGTAATGTACTTGAGAAGAAGCAGCCGGAAAAAGTGCTCTTCTATAAACTTGAAAACGATGAGTCATTGATAGACATACCAGAAATGACAGAACTTGAACAGGACATCGACATTGCGGAAATGTTCAAATAACCGATTATGAAGAAATATACAATAATATTATCAGTGCTGCTTGTTCTCTCATGTGCAGTCACATCTGCAAGAGAGAGGAAGAAGGACACTCTGAATGTTGAAATCGCTCTCACGGACACTCTGACAAACGAGTTCCTCGACTCGCTCGAGATAAACAGGAAACTCAAGCTGAATGACTACAGTATGATAGGAATCCAGGGTGGTGTCGGTCTGAGCCAGGTCATGTGGAATCCTAAATACAAGCAGGAGATGATCATGATGCCTGTCAACTTTGGCGTGCTCTACACCCGCTACGGAAAGATGTTCGGCTATATGCCGTATTTCGGTTTCCAGATCGGACTCATGTATGCGCAGGAGGGATACCAGTTCAAGGCAGACAAGGATGATCCCAACAAAAGGCCCAACACTATCCAGGGAGCAGACAAAGCTGTTTACGACGTGATTGAGATGCCGTTGCTGTCTCATCTGCACATCGATATGTGGAAGATGAAGATCATTGCAAACATCGGTTTCTACGCAGGCTACAGACTCAAGATCCAGAGGTTTCCCTATGGAGGAGAGTTTACGAATCCGACCTATGCAGAGACAGAGCATTCATTCCTCGAAACGGACAGAAGATGGGATTACGGTATAAAAGGTGGAGTGGGATTCGGTCTTGTCTTCGATCCGATCGAGATACACATCAAGGCAATGTACAAGCACTCGATGGGATCACTATATGCACCGGATTACTACAGCCAGTACTACTACAGGTATGCCTATCCGTCAAACATCGTGATTTCCGCAGGACTTCACTTCCAGCTGACAAAGAGGACGGGAAAAACCAAGACAGAACTTAAAAAGCAAGCTAAAGAAATCGTATATGGAAAGAATCCAGGCACAGGTCGCTGACCTTAAGATCGGTGGAGGAAGCAGGACTGTAGTCCAGACAATGTGCAACACACACACTTCAGACGTGGATGCTTCAGTCGCACAGTGCATCAGACTCGCCAAAGCCGGGGCTCAGATGATAAGACTGACGGTACCATCGCTTGCACAGGTTGAATCGCTGAGGGAAATAAAGTCAAGGCTTCGGACAGAAGGAATCGGGACACCTTTGGTAGCAGATGTACATTTCTCATCAGAAATTGCCATTGCAGTCGCAGAGGTTGCAGAGAAGGTCCGCATCAATCCGGGTAACTTTCATAAAGACCATGAAAAGGCAAAAGAAAGGTTTGCTGAACTTGTAAAAGTCTGCAAAGAAAAGGGAACGGCAATCCGTATCGGTCTCAACCATGGTTCACTGGGAGACAGGATAACCAATCTCTACGGCAACACTCCCCTTGCAATGAAAGAGGCAGTGATGGAATGGCTACAGATGTGTGTAGATAATGAATTCTACAATGTGGTCGTATCACTTAAAGCCAGCAACACCATAGTAATGGTGGAAGCATACCGCCTTCTCTCAAAAGCGATGGAAGAAATGGGAACTGTATTCCCTCTTCACCTTGGAGTCACTGAAGCAGGAAACGGAGATGCCGGCCGAATCAAATCTGCCGTAGGAATTTCAGCCCTGCTTTCAGAAGGAATCGGCGACACGATCCGAGTATCACTCACAGAAGACCCTGAATGTGAGATTCCGGTAGCGCAATACCTCGCAGACAGATATGACCGCATGATCCATTCATCATTATCATCATTGAACATCGAAGGAAGAAAGGCAACTGCAACTTACGCCGCTCCGTCAAAACCCAGACTTCTCATGGATTTTGCCTGCGATTTCGGAAAAAGGCTTCTCGACAGAGAACTTGACGAAGTCGAACTCAAAGGCACATACATAGACGAAAACGGCACAGAATGTACTCTCGACGGCACAGACTATGCCTCGTACCTGACAGATGAGCTGATGCAGGCCGCACGCAGAAGATTCTATAGACCGGAATACATAGCATGCCCGGGATGCGGTCGTACAATGTACAATCTTGAAAGCACATTCAACGAAGTAAAGCGCCGTACAAGCCATCTCAAAGGTATGGTGATAGCCGTAATGGGCTGCATAGTAAACGGACCTGGAGAAATGGCAGACGCCGACTGGGGATATGTAGGAGAAGGAAACGGCAAGGTCTCCATCTACAAAGGCAAGGAACCAATCCTGCGCCACGTCCCTGAAACCGAAGCAATCGACCGACTTCTCGAACTGATAGAACAATAAAGAAAGGCTGAGTAGTTTACTCAGCCTTCATCATATCCTTCTGGGCTTTTTCCCATTGTTCCTTGGCATATTCCTGCATATCGACCACTTCATCAGTTTCATCGACAATCTCCTGACCGAGCATTGTCTCGATGACGTCCTCCATAGTCACGATGCCTCGCATTGAGCCATACTCATCTATTATCACTGAAATATGCTCCTTCTTCTCTAGAAGCTTCTCCCAAATATCGCTGACAGAATCCTCTTCTGAGAATGAAAGGATTGGTCTGATGATATCCTTGAGAGTAAGGTCAAAGTTATCTTCCGCCATTTTCTCAAGGACTGTCTGACGAAGCACGTATCCCATCACATACTCATCATTCTCAGGATCATAGACAAGGATACGGGAATGCGTATTGTCACTCTCATAGAATTCACGGATTGTCATATCAGCCTCTGCCATCTCAACAACCGCACTAGGAGTCATAATCTCATGAGCGGTGACCTCATCAAGCTTGAGAAGGTTCTGGATCATCTTCTTCTCCTCCTTCTCGATGACATCCTCTTCAGTCGCAACGCTTACCATTGCCGAAATATCTTCCCTGCTGACACTCACCTGAGTCGAACGGCTTGAAATAAGTCTCTGCATCTTTTCAAGGATCCACACAAGAGGGAATGTAATGAAGATCATAGCATCAATTATCACGGATGCCGGCAGAGCCAACGATCTCCAATAGCTCGTACCTATGGTCTTAGGAAGAATCTCCGAAAAGATAAGGATCATCAAAGTGAACACTGTAGAGAAGATTCCTACAAGAGCATCTCCATAAACCTCATAGACAAGTGAACCTACAATTGATGCACCGACGGTGTTTGCAATTGTGTTGACACACAGGATGGCTGAAATAGGCCTGTCAGGGTAGTGTTTAAGACGCTTAAGTCTCTTGGCTCCCTTCACACCCTGCTCCTCAAGACCTGTGACATATGACAAGGGCGTGGATAGAAGTGTTGCCTCCAAAGTCGAGCACAAGGCTGACAACGCAATGGAGACAAACATTATAATATATATATACTGCTCTACCATAATCAATTAACGAAGCTCCGCAATTACACTCTCACTAGCTCTCACAAAGTCACCTATCTTCACTTTGATATCTGCATCAAGCGGAAGATACATATCGATTCTGGAACCGAACTTGATGATTCCGCACTGGTCACTCTTACTCACCTGGCTACCGGGTTCAGCATAACATACAATTCTCCTGGCGAATGTACCGGCAAGCTGCTTGAAGAGTATCTCTCCATATCTGGTATTCATGCCCACGGATGTATGCTCATTAAGTTCAGAAGCCTTAGGAAGATAAGCAAGAAGATATTTTCCTGGATGATACTTATAATATGTGACCTCACCATCAATCGGCCAATAATTCACATGTACATTAAAGAAATCCATATATACAGAAACCTGTATGCACTCACATTTAAGATGCTCCGGTTCATAAACCTTCTCAACAACCACAACCCTTCCGTCAGCAACGGAAGTCATGACATTCTCATCTCCGACACGCATCCTGTCCGGTACTCGAAAAAAGAACATCACGAATCCCATGACAGACAAAGGAATAATAGCCAGTAAATACGAAACAAGAGTCCATGGAATGAACTTGAATATAAGGAAAAGGCAGAATAGACCAATCAGCCAGACCTTGATTATCGTACTGTAGCAATCTTTATGTATAATCATCTCTATACTATTTCAAAAAATGTCAACCGCACCATCGCTTATCAGATGCGACAATGCGGCTGCAAAATTACAAAATATTTGTCAATTAGACAAATAGCACATTCCAGAGAACAAGGTAGATTATACCGATAGGAATCGCTATCAAGGCACTGTCAAATCTGTCCAGAAGACCACCATGTCCAGGTATGATATTTCCTGAATCCTTTACCTCATGATACCTCTTCCATTGAGATTCGATGAGGTCACCATAGACTCCTGTCACATTGAGAAGCACAGACATTGCAATGCAATGACATAGTTCAAATGGAAGAAGTCCCAGATAATGCAGTCCTGCCGACAATGCAACAGCCATAACCATTCCTCCCCAGAAGCCGATCCATGATTTCTTTGGCGAGATGGATGGAAAGAGCTTCTTACCGTATTTCTGACCGAGAGTGATGCCAAAGAGATAAGCGCCTACATCAGAACCCCAAATTATTACAAAGAATGAGAGAAGCAGGACACCGTTGAAATTTCCCTCACAGCCAAATACCGCAAAGTTCAGAAGAGACCATGGAACCGCAATGTACAGAATCGCAGTATATAGGTTCGAGAACTTGTCGAACCTGCTCTTGTCCTTGACATACAATGAATTGATCATCAAGATGAATACTGGTATGAATGCAAGGATCACAAGCCTGCCGGGAACACCGAATCCCCTATACAGATATACAAGAACAAAGAGCGTGGCACCGGCAAGAATTGAAAGAATCTGAGAAAACCAGTAATTCCTGCCGCATGTCATCTTCAGAAACTCCTTCATCATCACAATGAGTGAAAGAGTCATCACGGCTCCGAATATATACTTGTTCAGGAGCAGTGCCGCCAGCATTACGCCGACAAACACTACTCCTGACAATGCTCTTTTGATAAAATTGTTCATAAGGTCCTTATAAGGTTAGACTGCATCCTGCCCGGCAACATCTTCTTCCTTCGCTCCAGCCCTCTTACCGAAGATATTCTCCAAGTCTTCTGCAAATATAACCTCTTTCTCCAATAAAATGGCAGCCAAAGCCAAAAATCCTTCCTTATTGTCAGTAAGAATCTTCAAAGTCCTGTCATGAATCATCTCTATAAGATCCTTGACCTCCTTATCTATGAGTTCTGCCGTCTTCTCACTATATGGCTTTGTGAGATCATACCCACGGGCCCCGGTAGAATCGTAGAACGAGAGTGTACCAAGCTTCTCACTCATACCATAATATGTTACCATGGCATACGCCATCTTCGTCAATCTTTCAAGATCATTCAGAGCTCCTGACGAAGGCTGTCCTGTAATCATCTCCTCTGCTACCCTACCTCCGATGAGTGAACACATCTCGTCAATCATCTGTTCCTTAGTCACAAGCTGTCGTTCCTCCGGAAGGTACCATGCTGCACCAAGAGCCTGACCACGTGGCACGATGGTTACCTTGAAAAGAGGATTTGCATGCGGAAGAAGCCAGCTTACAGCAGCATGTCCGGCCTCGTGATGTGCGATAGACTTCTTCTCCTCAGGAGTTATTATCTTGGTCTTCCTTTCGAGACCTCCGATGATTCTATCTACGGCATCAAGAAAATCCTGCTTATCGATAGCCTTCTTGTCATGGCGGGCAGCCGTGAGGGCAGCCTCATTGCAGACATTGGCAATGTCCGCACCTGAGAATCCCGGAGTATGCTTTGCAAGGAATTCAAGATCGAAATCATCTGCAAGCTTGAGATCCCTGAGATGAACCTGGAATATCTCCTGTCTCTCCTTAAGGTCAGGAAGTTCAACATGAATCTGCCTGTCGAAGCGTCCTGCACGCATAAGAGCCTTATCAAGTATATCCGCGCGGTTTGTTGCGGCAAGGATGATCACACCGGAATTTGATCCGAAACCGTCCATCTCCGTAAGAAGCTGATTGAGAGTGTTCTCGCGTTCATCATTAGAAGAGAATCCTCCGTTCTTGCTTCTTGCACGTCCCACAGCATCAATCTCATCAATGAAGACTATACATGGAGACTTCTCCTTTGCCTGCCTGAACAAGTCACGTACACGGGAAGCGCCCACACCTACAAACATCTCCACAAAGTCAGAACCTGAAATAGAGAAGAACGGTACGTTTGCCTCACCTGCAACAGCCTTTGCCAGAAGGGTCTTACCGGTTCCCGGAGGGCCTACAAGAAGCGCTCCCTTAGGAATCTTTCCTCCCAGTGCAGTATATTTCTCGGGATTCTTCAGAAAATCCACAATCTCCATCACCTCATCCTTTGCTCCGTACAGTCCGGCTACATCCTTGAATGTCACCTTGATGCTATCCTTCTCGGCAAGCTTTCCAGTAGATTTGCCCACATTGAATATTCCACCAGGGCCACCGGCACCGCCACCCATATTGCGGTTCATTCCACGGAACATGAAGACCCACATAAGAATCAGAAGGATCGGGAATATCAGCCATTCCAGGACACTCCAGTAACTTTCATGATTCTCGATCACGACCTTCACCTGGTCATCCTCCGGAAGCTGGGCATTCAGTTCCCCGAACATTTCCTCGGCATTGAAGCTGCCGGAAACAAGGAATACGAAATGAGGTGACTTCTTTGGAAGAGTGCCGCCGAAACTTTCCTCATACTGAGCGAGTCTGTCGGGCTTGATGGTAACATGTCCTTCATATTCATTCCTGATGAAGGTGATTTCCTTGATGTCACCTGCAAGCCACTGCTCCTTGACTTCAGCCCATTCCTCTTTCTGCGGATTGGCTCCACCCTGATTGAAGAACATCCAGCCTATACCGAACATCAGCAGGATGTAGATCCAGCTGATATTGAAGGTGAACTTTATCGGACGCTTCTTGCGGGAAGCGTCATTATTATTCTGTTTTTCTGCCATATTTTCCTTAATTAGTCTACGTATGCGGTTCTTTCGGCATCAGCCCAGAGATCCTCGAGTCTGTAGAACGCTCTGTAAGGAGTCTGGAACACGTGAACCACAATGTCGCCATAGTCAAGGATCACCCAGAATGCGTTCTCCTTGCCCTGTGTTCTGATCACCTTTCTCTTACATTTCTCGATCATGCGTTCCTCCACATTGTCAGCAATGGCCACGACATTAGGAGTAGAGTCAGCGTTACAAACTATGAAATAATCCGAGATTGCAGTTCCTATTGGCTTCAAGTCAAGCGATACAACATCCTGTCCTTTCTTTTCGAGCATCGCATCAGCAATGACCTTAAGTGCTTTTTTGTCCATTATTCTTAAAATTATTAATTTTGTAATCGTGCAAAGATAATCAAAATCTAAACCAATGGAAAGCAAGACTGACATAATATGGCTTGAGAGAGTGGATTCGACCAATGACGAGGCCAGAAGGCACATTTCGGAGATTGACAATTTGTCAGTCGTGTCAGCATTGGAACAGACAAAAGGTCGCGGACAGCGAGGAAACAGATGGTCATCACAACCCGGAGAAAACCTCACATTCAGCCTCGTAGTGAAAGATTTCAGGATCAAGGCAAACGAACAGTCAGCGATTTCACAGGCTACAGCCCTTTCATTGGTAGACTTGCTCTCAAGGCACGAAATCAAAGCTCGTATAAAATGGCCGAACGACATCTATGCCGGTGATGAGAAGATCTGCGGCATCCTGATTGAGAACTCACTGAAAGGTTCGGAAATAGACTGGAGCATAATCGGCATAGGTCTTAATGTCAATCAGACGGCATTTCCGGAAGATCTCCCGAATCCGACCTCAATGAAACTCTGCACCGGAAACAGCAATCCCTATAACACCCGGGAGATACTTGAAGAATTCATGGGAATCTTTACCGGATATTATAGGGAATATCTTAACGGAAACGGAGCCCTTGACAGACTCGAAGAACAGTTCGTTTCCAACCTGAGGACTAACCTCTCATCGCCTCGATGACTTCCTTAGGCGACTCAGCCTTGAACACTGCACTGCCGGCAACCAGCATTTCCGCACCAGCTTCCACAAGCGCGGCCGCATTGGACGCGGACACACCTCCATCCACTTCGATCGGAATCACAAGTCCTTGCCTTTCGATCTCAGCCTTAAGTGTACGGACTCTCTGATATGTCTCTTCTATGAATTTCTGACCTCCGAAACCAGCAAAGACAGACATCAGAAGGATGTAGTCACAGTTCTTCAGATGCGGGAAAAGCGACTCTACCGGAATATCCGGATTGATCACAAGACCAGCCTTTGCACCTGACTCACGGATAGACGCGAGCACAGCATCAGGATTCTCTGTTGCATTCAGATGAAAAGAAATCATACCTGCGCCGATCTCGGCAAATCTCTTGACATACTTTTCAGGATTCACAATCATCAGATGCACATCAAGAGGCTTCTTCGCAATGGATGCAATAGCCTCCACTACAGGAAATCCATATGATAGATTCGGCACGAACACACCATCCATGATATCAAGATGGAAGAGATCCGCATATTCATTGACCATCTCGACATCCTTCTCCAGATGAAGGAAGTCAGCCGCAAGCATTGAAGGAGCTATCTGTACCATGATTATCTTCCGAATGTAGTGATTACATCTATAAGAAGAGCAGTGAACTTGTCGAGTGAAGCAAGGTCAAGTCTCTCGCCCGGGGCATGTACTCCTCTGAGAGTCGGACCGAATGAAACCATATCAAGGCCAGGGAACTTCTCTGTGAAAAGACCGCACTCAAGACCCGCATGGATAGCCTTCACCTTAGGTTCAACACCGAAAAGTTTCTTGTAGGAAGCAACGCAGGCATCTCTGACAGGTGATTCAGCAGCAGGAGCCCAACCCGGATACTCCCCTTCATGCTTGACGATCGCACCTGCAAGCACGAAACAAGCTTCCATCTTGTCAGCCGCAGCATGACGTGCTGCAGTCACACAGCTTCTCTGGCTTGAACCGATGCGGATAACCCCTGGCTGAGTCATCTTCACAGAAGCAAGATTAGTAGAAGTCTCCACGAAATTCTCAATCTCCTGACTCATAGCAAGAACACCATGTGGTGATGCACACAGAGCAGCAACAAGATTCCACGCAGTCATCTCATCAATGGCCTTGTCAGCACCGGCACCCTCATTATAGCCGACCTTGATATCCTTTTCGATTGCACCGTATTCTTCCTTGACCTCCTCATAATAAGCCTCAAGTCTCTCATTGATAATATCGAGAGTGTCAGCCTCAGCTGCGATCAAAGCCTTAGCCTCACGCGCAATGGCATTACGCTTATTGCCTCCGTCTATCGAGACAAGCTGCCAGTCAAGGTCATGACACCTGTAGAGAAAGCGACCGAGAAGCTGTACGGCATTGGCCCTGCCCTTATTGATGTCATCACCGCTATGGCCTCCCATAGCATCCTTTACGTAAACTTCCTCGAGAACGAAATCCTCGCATATATCATCGTACGTATGATGGAATTCCGCTGTAGTGTCAATGCCGCCTGCGCATCCGACAAAAATCTCGCCCTCATCCTCCGAATCGAGGTTCAGAAGTACCTTGCCTTCGAAGAATCCCGGCTGAAGAGCCATTGCTCCGTCAAGTCCGGTCTCCTCTGAAGTCGTGAACAGGCACTCGATCTTTCCGGTAGGAAGATCGCTGTCAAGTATCGCAAGCTGGGCTGCCATACCGATACCGCAGTCTGCTCCAAGAGTTGTGTCAGGAGCAATCATCCAACCGTTCTCAATGACATATCTGATAGGATCCTTCGCAAAGTCATGCTCCACACCCTCGTTCTTCTCACAAACCATATCGGAATGGCTCTGAAGCACAATAGCAGGCACATCCTCAAAACCAGAAGCAGCTTCCTTGACTATAAGCACGTTTCCTGCATCATCAGTCTTTTGCGCAAGATTACGATCTGAGGCAAATTTCTGAAGATAAGCAATGATCTGCTCCTCATGACCAGATTCCCTTGGAACCTGAGTGATCTCCTTGAAGAAGGATAATATTTTCTCTGAGTTCATTTGCATATTTAAGTTTCGCAATTTCTAAGTTATTGATAATTAGAAGATTTGTGCAGCATGCGAAACTTATACCAACCGCACTTTCTTCCATTACGTTACCTATCCCCTAAATCCCCTTTCTCGGAAAGGGGACTTACCTTATAAAAATAAGATTCCCTGCAAATTTAACGATTTGCAGGGAATATATCAATTATGTTTCGATTATCGTTTTATTGGGACAAGTATCTTTTCAATGTCGTTGACATATTGTCTGAAAGTCTTGTCTGTCGACATAAGGTCGCTGACCGTTGTGCATGCATGAAGCACAGTGGCATGATCCTTTCCTCCGATCTCAGAGCCTATGGTCGAGAGAGAACAGTTGATGAGGCTGCGCGACATGTACATTGCAATCTGTCTTGCCTGAACAATCTGTCTCTTTCTTGTCTTGGACATGAGTTCATCACGAGTGATGTTGAAATAGTCACATACTACTCTCTGTACCTTATCGATGGTAACCTCGTTCTGCTGCTCGCCTACTATTTTCTCTGTGATCTTCTCTGCAAGCTCGACAGTGATTTCCTTATGTGCAAGTGTTGCGTTTGCGATCAGTGAAATCAGAGCACCCTCAAGTTCACGGAAATTAGACTTGATTCTTGATGCAAGATAGGTGAAGACATCGTCACTTACCTGATCACGTACACCTTCTCTGAAAGCTCTTGCCTTGAGCATCTCGAGTCTGGTCTGATAGTCAGGCTTCTGAAGCTCGACTGAAAGTCCCCATTTCATTCTGGAAAGAAGTCTCTCCTCGAAATTCTCAAGTTCTACAGGCGGACGGTCAGAAGTGAAGATAAGCTGCTTACCGGACTGATGAAGATGATTGAATATGTTGAAGAACGCATTCTGAGTGCTTGTTCCGGTCATATCCTGGATATCATCCACGATAAGAACGTCCATCTTCATATAGAAAGCAAGAAAGTCAGTAAGCTTATTACGCTGGATCGCATCCATGTACTGGGTCTTGAACCTGTTGCCAGGTACATAGAGAACTACAAGTTCAGGATATCTCTCCTTGATGGAAATACCGATAGCCTGAGCGATATGCGTCTTGCCGAGTCCCGGGCCACCGAAAAGGAAGAGAGGATTGAATGCTGTCTTGCCAGGCGCATTGGAAATGCTTTCTCCTGCTGTGAATCCCATCTTGTTACACTCGCCGACAATCAGGTTCTTGAAGTTATAGACCGGATTGAGCTGCGGATTTACACTCACACGCTGGATGCCCGGATATACGAAAGGTCCAGGATTTCCTGCAGGTGTATATGTATTTACTGAGATTGTCTTGTTTACCGGAACCTGTCCATGAGCCGCAGGGTATTTCAATGCAGGCTGAGTCTGGACCGGTTTGACAACGAACACGAGTGAAGCCGCTGCTCCGAGTTCCTTCTTGATGGAAGCCTTGAGGATTTCAAGATACGCTCCCTCGAGATATTCACGGAAGAATTCCGATGGAACTTCCACAGTAAGACCAGATTCAGCAAGTGATACAGGCTTGATCGGCCTGAACCAGATGTTGAATTGCTGCGGTTCAATGTTCTGCTGTATGAAATGCAGACAATTGTTCCAAACTGATATGTGTCTTTCCTGTGTCATTAGAGATTTTAGTCAAGCTTTAGACCACTCGCGAAGAATGGGATTACAAAGGTGAGGAAAAAAAAGTTATAAAAAAATTAAAATGCTATTGTAAATTAATTTTATTTTACATTAAACAAGCATTTACTCAAGCTGATAATGATTTTATAATCAATTATGTTTCAATCACTTACACAAGATAAAATTCCCTAACTAACACATATATAAAGCATTTAGTATTTATAATTATTCTAAACTGATAAATTGTAGATAAAACACAACTGACAAGCTTAGAACACGGAAATTTTAAGATATTTCTTAGGATTTTCCTGAATTTTATTGACCAATGAATTTATATCGATCAAAAGAGAATCTACAGAGTTATAAACAGAATCGTTCTTCATCAGTTTTCCCAATGAACCGTCCGGATCGTTGACATTATCAAGAAGAGATTTGAACGAAGACACCAACCCGTCAAGATCAGCCTTGGAAAGAGAATCCACTACTCCGGAAACTCCTGTCATCGTCGAATCAACCTTATCTGCAATTCCACCTAACTTATCGGAAAAGGAAGCCAGATTGTCTATCAGATCGTTGAGTTCGGCAGATTTGCCCTGGACTCCGGCAGCAATGGACTTCACATCCGACATCGTCTTCTCAAGATGGGCAAGTGTACGGCTGATGCTCGCCGCATTCTGGTCTGAAAGAATCTGATTTACACCGGAAACGGTAACACTCAGACTGTCAAGAGTATTTGAAACCTTTTCAAGAAGAGGTCCGATGCTTGCACTAAGACCTCCGATCAGGTCCTGCTCGAACTGGCCATCAAGCATTGCCCCATCCGGAGCCTGTTCTGATGATGTTCCAAGGTCTATTCTGACTCCCTTGCCGCCCATTATGTCCACACCATATATGACCATTCTCGAGTCAGCAGGTATCGTGAATTCCTTCATGACGGAGCAGGTCACTTCGAAACAGCCTTCCTCAGCCAGATATGTCACTTCAGACACTTCACCGGCCTTGTATCCCTTGATATGTACAGGTGCAGATGCCACCAGACCATGAAGATCATCATATCTTGACTTGAGTTCGATCTCCTTGTTTAAAATATCCTCACCACGAAGATAGTTGATCAGAAAAAATGAAGCGGTCAGCACGACCACAATAAATGTTCCGATTTTAATTTCCTTGCTTACTTTCATATTCATAATTTTAGCGTATTCTAGTCACTGCAGTACCTTCCACCTTGACAAGGAAGGCTTCCGGAAATTTCCTTTTTACATCCTGGAGCATCTTCAATGCCACATCCTTGTCCTGATACGGTCCGGCAACATACTTATATATATTACTGTCCGCTGCTTTGACTGCATTGACATCAAGACCCTTGAAAGCAGGATCACCATTCTTGAGAAGACGGCCTAGCCCCATTATCTGAATACCATAATACGACTGTGGCGCAGGCTCTGCCTTGGGAGTTTCTGTCTTGACAGTTTTAAGTTCGACCGTTTCAGCCTTGACTGTTTCAGTCTTGGCGACTGGCACTTCAGCTCCAGTAGTCTGCGGTCCCTGAGCATTCAGACTGGCATCATATGCAGTCTTGAAGGAAGAGAATGCCGCAAGAAGCTTATCGGCTATGTCGATTCGTCCGGCAGTCGATGAGAGAACCTTCAGGTCACCCGGATTGGAAATGAATCCCAGCTCAAGCAGAACAGCAGGCATTGCAGTCTTCCAGAGAAGCCAGAACGGGTCCTGATGAATACCCGTGTAACTGCTCACGGCAAAATCCGTCTTGCGCAGATACTCATCAACCTTTGATGCAAACAAAACGCTCTGCTCATAATAAGCGTTCTGCATCAGGTTAAAGAAAATGAAAGATTCCGGAGAATTCGGGTCGAAACCCTGATAATCGGTCGAATAATCTTCTTCAAGAAGGATCACGGAGTTCTCTCGCTTGGAAACATCCATCTTGCCTGCATAAAGATCGCGCTTGGGATCACGTGATTGTCCGAGAATATGCACGGATGCACCATGCACGGACGGAGAATCGTTGGCATTTGTGTGGATTGATATGAAAAGGTCAGCATTGTTCCTGTTGGCAATGGCAGCCCTCTCGTTCAATGTAATGTAGACATCAGTACTGCGGGTATATATGACCTTTACGTCCGGATATTTCTCCTTGATCTTCTGGCCAAAGCGTTTAGCAATGTCGAGCACAAGGTTTTTTTCGTAGGTTTTCCGATCTTTGCTCACACCTCCGGGATCCTTTCCGCCATGACCGGCATCAATCACTACCGTCCTAAGTCCCAAAGACTTATCATTGGCATCAATTCTCAAAGGAAGAGAAATCAACAGAACAGACAGAAGAATCTTATATATATATAGGTATATATTACGCATCATATCAGCATCTCAATTTGGTAATAATTGAAATTAGTTTTAATTTTGCATTTTGCAAAAATAGCAAAAAAAGCATTAAAGCATAATATAGATATTTAATTAATGTCATCATACGGTAACGGAAAACTTAAAATGTGGCTCAGCAAATGGGGGCTGGCGGCAGTGATGCTGCTAGTGTTCTGTTCCTTCACTGTATCTTCCCAGGAAGACAGGAGAAGCAGACGTGCCAGAAGGCTTGCAGAGAACATCGAGTCCGTTGACACCGCACAGATTCCTCAAATTTCAGATTCGCTGAGAGCTGTCATGGACTCTATCGCCCGTGCAGACTCCATAGCCAGCAGAGACTCCCTCAGACTCCTCGAAAAGAGTTCGCTGGAAGCTCCGGCATTCACTGTTGCAAGAGACTCTATCATCGAAGACTTCAGCAACGGAAAAAGAATGATATACTACTTCGGCGAGGTATCCGTGACCTATGGAAACATGAAGCTCACAGCCGACTACATGGAATACGACCTTGCGACCCAGACAGTGTATGCAAGAGGCACCAAGGATTCTACAGGCGTGATTACAGGCAAGCCTGTGATGGAGCAGGGCGGCAAGAGCTATGAAATGGAGGAAGTCAGGTACAACTTCGAGACGCAGAAGGCTCGAATCACCAATATGGTGACTCAGGAACAGGACGGTATTCTCCACGGCCAGAACATAAAGATGATGCCGGACAGATCCATCAACATCACAAAGGGAAAATATACTGTCTGCGACTGCGAGCATCCTCACTACTATCTGCATCTGACTGCAGCCAAGGTAATGACAAGGCCATCCCAGAAGACGGTGTTCGGACCGGCATATCCGGTTATCGAAGACGTCCCTCTGCTGATCGGTCTTCCGTTCGGCTTCATCCCTAAACGTCCGGACAGAGCCACAGGTATCCTCTTCCCTACTTTCGGAGAAGAGCAGTCCAGAGGATTCTTCATGCGCGATGCCGGATTGTATTTTGTAATCGGAGATTACTTTGACATAGCTCTCACCGGTGACATCTACACCCTCGGATCATGGGCTGTCGACCTTAACTCACGTTACAAGGTCAATTACAAGTGCAATGGTAACGTCTCCATTTCATTCTCTAACGACCAGACAGGTGAAAAAGGAAGCTCAGACTTCTTCCAAACCCGAAACTTCGGCGTAAGATGGAGCCATTCACAGGATGCAAAGGCAAGACCGGGAACTTCCTTCAGCGCATCAGTGAACTTCTCCAGCCCTTCAAACAGCAAATACAACTCTACATCTGTACAGGAAGCATTGCAGAATCAGATTTCATCTTCCATCTCATACTCAAAGAACTGGAATGGAAAGCTGAATCTCTCTGCCAACATTCTGCATAATCAGAACTCAAGAGACAGTTCATACTCTTTCACATTGCCTAACATCACATTCTCTGTGAGCCGATTCTATCCTTTCAAAAGAAAGAACAGAGTCGGTAAGGAGCGTTTCTACGAAAAATTCTCCCTCGGCTACAACACCTCGCTGCAGAACAGGATCAACTTCAAGGCATCTGAGTTCAATAAGCCAGGATTCTGGGACAAGTTCCAGAACGGTATGACTCACAACTTCCAGATCGGACTTCCTAATTTCACACTGCTGAAATACATAAACATAACTCCTAGCATCAGCTATGGAATGAACTGGTTCTTCAGGAAGACTGAAAAGGAATATGACCCAGACACTGGAAAGGTAGAAGACATAAAAGGAAAGGCATTCGGAGCCTTTGGAGCAACTCACACCTACTCCGGAAGCATCTCGATGAATACCAGACTTTACGGTTTGTTCAACTTTGGCAAACACCGTAAGCTTCAGGCCATCAGGCATGTCGTATCCCCTTCAATTTCAGCCTCTTTCAGTCCGGAAAAAGGAACATATTTCAACGGTTGGAGAACCTTGACATATACGGACAGGAACGGCGAGACGAAGACCCAGGACTATAACATCTACGCCGGTCAGATCGGATCAGTACCTGGCAAAGGAAAGACTGCCAGCCTGAATTTCTCCCTCGGCAACAATTTCGAGGCAAAGGTGCGCGATCTCGCTGACACGACAGGTACAGGCTCAAAGAAGATCAAGCTCATCGACCAGTTGAATCTCTCAACAGGATATAACTTCCTTGCTGACTCACTCAGAATGAACAACGTCGGCATCTCGATGTCTACATCCATCTTCGGAAAGCTCGGAGTCAACGCAAACATGAACTTTGACCCATATGCTGTCCTTGTAGACAAGAAGAATCCGTCAGGCCGAAGAATCAACAGATTTGCAATTCAGGAAGGTCAGGGCCTTCTGCGTATGACCAATGCCAGCGTTTCTCTTTCATACTCACTTTCAGGAGAAGGTAAGATCAACGGAAACGACGGAAGCGGACAGGGAGGAAACGGCGGAGCACAGAATGCGGCAAGTCACTATCAGAGAATATATTACCATCCTATAACAGGAGAATACATCCCTGGCGGATGGCTGTACTATACCAATCCGAATGTGCCTTGGTCAGTAAACTTCAGTTACTCATTCAGTTACAGAAAGTCGAACCAGTTCTCTAACGGAAAGGTCATCGACAAGCACGACTTTACCCAGACACTCGGAATCAACGGAAACGTCAAGCTGACTCCTCGACTGTCACTGAACATGAGTACCAACTTCGACCTTATGGCATTGAAGATGAGTACAACACAGCTGACCGCAACCTATGACCTGCACTGCTTCAACATCAACGTGTCATGGATTCCAAACGGACAATGGGAGTCCTGGAGTTTCAGAATCCAGGCCAATGCAGCTGCTTTGGCTGACCTCCTTAGATTCAAGAAGAGCAGCAGCTTCTGGGACAACAGCTTCTAATCCAGTCTGGCAGAGAATTTGCTTGAAATTCCCGCAACCTGATATTGATATTGAATTTTTTGTTATATTTGTGCTTGAATCCTGAAAAGGACTGCGCACATTCGACAAAAGAATTCAATGTTCCCTATATCGGGAAATAATCAGCTTAGAAATCATTCTATTAAATTATGCACAACATTTTTGACCTGAAAGAAATGGATATGGAGCGTCTCCATTCCCTTGCTTCAGAGCTTGAGATCAAAGGTTACAAACGCCTTGAAAAAGACGTACTGGTGTATGCCATTCTTGACAAAGAGGCTGAAAGAAATGCGAAAAATGCACCTGAAAGGCCGGAAAAGCCAAGAAGAGGACGTCCAAAGAAGTCAGACAAGCCTTCAGCAAAGGAAACAACAGCTCCTGTAGAAGTGAAAGAAGAGAAAAAGGTCTCGAAACCGACTGAAAAGAAAGTCGAAAACAAACCTGATACAAAAACAGAAGCAAAGCCTGAGACTAAGCCTGAGGTAAAACCTGAGGTAAAAAAGGAAGAAAAGGCACCTCAAGACAAGAAAAAAGGCCGCAAGCCAAAGAGCAAGCAGCAACCTGAAGTCGAAGCTAAAGCAGAAGAAGCAGTAAAGCAAGTTGAGACACCTGCTCCAGAACAGGAAAAGGCTCCGGAAAAAGTTGCAGAACAGCCTCAGCAGCAGACTACGCAGCCAAGACAGAAGAGAGAGAGAATCAAGAAAGGTCAGAAGACATCGGCACCTGCTGTACAGGAAAACATCACACAACCGGAAGTAAAGGAAGAAAAGCCGCGTCAGATTGCTGAAGAGAAGCCGGTTCCTGTCCATGAAGAAAAGAAGGCAGAAGAACAGCCAAGACAGGACAACAGACAACAGAAACATCCACACCAGCACCAGAAGCAGGAAAAAGAGCCAGCAATAGAATTCGACGGTGTAGTGGAAGCTACCGGAGTCCTCGAGATAATGCCGGATGGATATGGTTTCCTCCGTTCTTCAGACTACAATTATCTGAACTCCCCTGATGACATCTATGTTTCACAGTATCAGATCAAGCAGCATGCGCTTAAAACAGGAGATACTGTAACCGGTGAGATACGTCCTCCGAAGGCAGGTGACAAATACTTCCCTCTTGTTCGCATCAAGTTCATCAACGGTCGCACTCCAGAGTTCATCAGAGACAGAATTCCTTTCGACTTCCTCACTCCGCTTTTCCCGGAAGAGAAGTTCAACCTGCTCGGCAATGGACATAATGACATGTCATGCCGCATAGTGGACATGTTCACCCCTATCGGAAAAGGTCAGCGCGGACTTATCGTAGCCCAGCCTAAGACTGGTAAGACAATGCTGCTCAAGTCGATTGCTAACGCGATTGCAGACAACCACCCTGAAGTATACATGATTGTGCTTCTGATAGATGAACGTCCGGAAGAGGTTACAGACATGGCACGCAGCGTGAAGGCTGAAGTAGTAGCGTCAACATTCGACGAGCCGGCAGAACGCCATGTAAAGGTAGCAAACATGGTCCTCGAAAAGGCCAAGAGAATGGTTGAATGCGGTCACGATGTGGTAATCCTTCTTGATTCCATCACACGTCTTGCACGTGCATACAATACTGTACAGCCTGCGTCAGGAAAGGTTCTTTCAGGAGGTGTGGATGCGAATGCCCTCCACAAGCCAAAGAGATTCTTCGGTGCAGCACGTAACATCGAGAACGGAGGCTCACTCACTATTCTCGCAACTGCTCTTA
>JAEIGA010003010.1_pt1 | contig 26532 bp, 23 predicted proteins | sample 9270691 | NCBI WGS metagenome assembly JAEIGA01 (sample SAMN17057246, study PRJNA624740) | gut metagenome | biome: biome; isolation source: fecal sample | host: Bos grunniens | place: China: Xizang | collected 2019 | reverse complement strand
CGTTTCACTCAGGATGACATACATATAAGTATCAAAGAGAGTATTATTCATTGTTACTCTTTACTACGTCATTCTGAACGTAGTGAAGAATCTCTCGGGATGTAATAACGTTGGTGCTATCCCCGACGGCCTTGCTATCCCAGAGATCCTTCGTTTCACTCAGGATGACATACATATAAGTATCAAAGAGAGTATTATTCATTGTTACTCTTTACTACGTCATTCTGAACGTAGTGAAGAATCTCTCGGAGCGAATAGAGGTTCGTGCTATCCCCGACGGCCTTGCTATCCCAGAGATCCTTCGTTTCACTCAGGATGACATACATATAAGTATCAAAGAGAGTATAAAGAATTTAGTGAGATTAGAGAAGTTAGTGAGATTAGAGAATTTAGGGACTCTCTCCCTAAACTCCTTAAACACCTTAAATTCCCTAAACTCCTTATATCAATAGAGAGAATTCTCTCCCTATACTCCCCCTTGATACTACAATTACTTTTTTTTCTTTTTTCAAAACATAGGGTTTTCGAAAAAAAGAAAAAAGAAAAAATGCTATCCAAGCAGTTTGCTCACCGACGACACACTCTTATACCCCAGCTCGTCGGCAATCTGCTGCAGGGTCTTGCCCTCGGCACGCAGGGCTCGGGCACGCTCCAGGCGTTCGTCACGCTCGTCCGTGGCCTCGCTACGCTCACGAAGCAGGGCAAAGGGTACTCGCTCGCCCGTGGCCACAAAGTTTAACCCAGGCGTGAAACGCAAGACAAACGAGTCGTGCTTATAGTCGCTCGGGAGGTAGTTGCCCTTGACGATGCAGAGGTGGCGTAGGTCGTGCTTCTCGGGGTCGGGGCGTAGCTCCATCACAAGACGCATCTTGGCCTCGAAGCCCTGCGAGCCTATGGCGTTATGCTTCGACGGGGCGAGGCTCTCGGTGCGTTTGCCCGTGTGGTGCAGGAAGATGATGAGCGTCGAGTGCTTGACACTAAGCTGCGAGAACTGATTCACGAAGCTTCGCACACGGTTATTCTCGTTCATCGGGCCCGTGTATAGGTCGGCAAAGGCATCTATAATGACGAGGTCGCGGGGCTGCTCCTCGAGCATCTTGTCGAGGTTATCGACGAGGTTGTCGAGCTCGAAGATGAAGTCGAGCGACGAGTATGCCTCGGGCGGTGTGACGAGCTCGGCTAACTGCCTCTGCATCAGCGAGCCTATGGCCTGTGCGTCGTCCTCCGAGGCCACATATATAGCACTGCGGTGGCGAGGCTTGAGCCTGAAGCCGAGAAACGATGGCTGGTCGGAGGCCACAGCCATAGCCAACGAGCGTAGGAGTGTCGACTTACCCGAGTCGGAGGTGCCGACAAGAGCCACAATGCCCGTACGCGGAATTATCGGGTCGACAAGGCAGTCGTGCTCCTGAGGTGCGGTGCAGAGCATATCGTAGCCGTTGACCAAGAGACGACGATAGGTGCTACGCTCGCTCTCCACACGCTCACGCAGCTCGTCCAAAAGTTGCTGGGTCTCGAGACGCAGCTGTTCAATAGTTTGATTTGTTGTCATATGTATAAATGATTTAGGTTATAGAGACCACTTACGGCGGCTTAGATGGCCCATTAGGGGGTTGTGCCACACATTCAAGGACTGAACTCTCGGTGCAAATATACAACGCAAAAAGAGGTTTGTCAAGGGTTTTGTGTAAAATTATTTTACTTGCAGCAGTTAAGTCGCTGAACACCATTCTCTTTTCAACGTCACTCTGAACGCCTCTCTCAACAACGTCATTCTGAACGTCTCTCACTCTACTACGTCATTCTGAACGTAGTGAAGAATCTCTCGGTAAGCACTAACATCGAACATATTACAAACCTTGAGATCCTTCGCTCTGCTCAGGATGACATCGTTGAATACTGTGACACACTATAAACGTCATTCGGAACGCCTCTCTCCACCACGTCACTCTGAACGCCTCTCTCAACAACGTCATTCTGAACGCCTCTCACTACAATGTCATTCACATCGTTTTGCTCCAGAATGTCATTCTGAACGAAGTGAAGAATCTCTCGGAGCGAATAGACGTTAGTGCTATCCCCGACGGCCGTGCTATCCCAGAGATCCTTCGCTTTGCTCAGGATGACAACGTTGAATAGAGAAACGCTAAACATAAGGCAGGAGGAGCGAGGGGGAGTGGGTTTAGGGAGAATAAGGAGATTAGGGAGATTAAGGAGTTTAAGGAGTTTAAGGAAATTAAGGAGCTTAAGGAAAGAATCCCTAAATTCACTAAATTCCCTACCCTCCCTAACTTCCCTAACTTCCCTAACTTCCCTAAATTCCCTATATCCCCCCTCCAAGTGTCATTTTGTCAGTCGGCGTGTCAGTCGAGGGGCAGTTTTGTCAGACGCAGAGGGCCATTAGCGACATTTTTGGCACGTTTTGCTGTTTGGTACACCATTTGCCACTATCTATGGTGTCGAGCGACTACAACGGCTCGGCCCCCAAATAGAGAATTTTAATTAACAAATAAAAACTTTTAGATTATGAGCAAGATTATTGGTATCGACTTGGGCACAACAAACTCTTGTGTCGCAGTTATGGAGGGTAACGAGCCTGTGGTAATCCCTAACGCCGAGGGCCACCGCACAACACCTTCAGTAGTAGCCTTCACCAACGAGGGCGAGCGTAAGGTGGGCGACCCAGCAAAGCGTCAGGCTATCACCAACCCTAAGCGTACGGTGTTCTCAATCAAGCGTTTTATGGGTGAGCGTTACGACAAGGTGACTGCCGACATCGCACGTGCTCCATACTCAATCGTCAAGGGCGACAACAACACACCTCGTGTCGACATCGACGGCCGTCAGTACACTCCACAGGAGATCTCGGCTATCACGCTCCAGAAGATGAAGAAGACAGCAGAGGACTACCTCGGCCAGGAGGTCACCGAGGCGGTTATCACCGTGCCAGCCTACTTCTCAGACTCGCAGCGTCAGGCAACCAAGGAGGCGGGTGAGATTGCAGGTCTCAAGGTGCGTCGTATCATCAACGAGCCTACAGCAGCAGCCCTCGCCTATGGTCTCGACAAGAAGCAGGACGAGATGAAGATTGCTGTCTACGACCTCGGTGGTGGTACCTTCGATATCTCAATCCTCGAGCTCGGCGATGGCGTCTTCGAGGTTAAGTCGACAAATGGCGATACTCACCTTGGTGGCGACGACTTCGACCACGTGCTCATCGACTATATGGCCGAGGCATTCAAGGCCGAGCACCACATCGACCTTCGCCAGGACCCTATGGCCCTCCAGCGTTTGAAGGAGGCTGCCGAGAAGGCAAAGATTGAGCTCTCATCGGCCACAACAACAGACATCAACCTCCCATACATTATGCCTGTCAACGGCATCCCACAGCACCTTGTGATGACCCTCACACGTGCTAAGTTCGAGCAGCTCTGCGACCACCTCGTGCAGAAGACCATCGAGCCTTGCCGCATAGCATTGCGTGACGCAGGCCTCACAGCATCGCAGATTGACGAGGTCATCCTCGTTGGTGGCTCGACACGTATCCCAGCCATCCAGAAGGTTGTCGAGGAGTTCTTCGGCAAGACCCCTAACCGCTCAGTAAACCCTGACGAGGTTGTTGCCGTAGGTGCTGCCATCCAGGGCGGTGTGCTCACAGGCGAGGTTAAGGATGTGTTGTTGCTCGATGTTACCCCACTCTCACTCGGTATCGAGACACTGGGTGGCGTCTTCACCAAGCTCATCGAGGCTAACACCACAATCCCTACACGCAAGAGCGAGGTATTCTCAACTGCTGCCGACAACCAGCCATCAGTAGAGATCAACGTCTGCCAGGGTGAGCGTCCTATGGCTCGCGACAACAAGTCTATCGGTCGCTTCCACCTCGACGGCATCCCTGCAGCACCACGTGGCGTGCCACAGATCGAGGTTACGTTCGACATCGACGCTAACGGTATCCTCAACGTCTCGGCTAAGGATAAGGGCACAGGCAAGGAGCAGAAGATTCGCATCGAGGCATCGAGCGGCTTGACCGAGCAGGAGATTCAGCGTATGCGTGACGAGGCTAAGGCCAACGAGGAGAAGGATAAGGCAGAGAAGGAGCGTGTCGATAAGGTCAACGCTGCCGACTCAAACATCTTCGCCACAGAGAAGCAGCTCAAGGAGTATGGCGACAAGCTCCCAGCCGACAAGAAGGCAGCCATCGAGGATGCTCTCGGCAAGCTCAAGGAGGCACACAAGGCTCAGGACCTCGCCGCTATCGACTCATCAATCGAGGCCCTCAACGCCGCTTGGCAGGCAGCCTCACAGGACCTCTACGCCCAGCAGCAGGCCGACGCGGCACAGGGACAGCCTAACGGCGGTGCCCAGCAGGGTGAGCAGAAGGCCCAGCCTGAGGATGTAGACTTCGAGGAGGTTAAGTAATCGCTCTACTACCAAATAGTATTAGGGGTTATCCGCGATGGAAAACCCCTAATTCTTTATATATAGGTGCTCCAGGCAGCAAAGAGAACAAAGAGAGCCTGAGGGGTTTAGGGAGAATAGGGAGTTTAAGGAGATTAAGGAGTTTAGGGAGATTAAGGAGTTTAAGGAAAGAATCCCTAACTTCCCTAACTTCCCTAACCTCCCTAACTTCCCTAACCTCCCTCACAAACGTCATTCTGAACGAAGTGAAGAATCTCTCGGAGCAAATAGACGTTCGTGCTATCCCCGACGGCCGTGCTATCCCAGAGATCCTTCGCTTCACTCAGGATGACAACGTTGAATACTGAGACACACTCTCTACAATGTCATTCTGAACGTAGTGAAGAATCTCTCGGTAAGCACTAACATCGAACATATTACAGACCTCGAGATCCTTCGTTTCACTCAGGATGACAACACACTCTGAACGACAACAACCTTCGTTTCACTCAGGATGACATACTCAGAGTATGCACCAAAGAGAGCCTCAATAAGCCCCTCTACTCCTTGACGGTTGTGAGGATGTCGCCAATGCGAGTGACGAATGTCACATACTTAGCATCCTCGCCCAGCTCCTGGTTGACCTGCTCGATGAAGATGTCGGTGTACTCGGCAATCATAAAGTCGAGGGTCACATCCTTATAGATCGGATACTCCCTCTTCTTCTTAGCAATGGCCAGGAAGGTGCTCGTTGTCGATGCAAAGTCGAGATATTTGCGGTTAAGCTCCTCGTTGCGTGACGAGTAGAGCTTATGCACAGTAGAGCCGCGAGGCATCGACGTCTTGAGGTGTACCTTGCTTATGGAGTCGAGCGAGAGCTCGTTGGCTATGTGGTGCGATATCTGCTCGAAGCGGTCGCGATGGTCGTTGTCGAGGTCGTGGGCACTGGTGGGCATATGCACCCAGATGTGAGCCTCGGGCTCGTTAGCCTTGATGTACTCCACCACAGGCTTGAGGAAGTTTTTGACATATCCTGTGACCACCGAGTAGGGGAATATCCTCTTCTCGAGCTCCACGATATAGGCCTGACGGCGAATCACCTCACGCTGCGAATACCACGAGTAACCGAGAAAGGCTAAGGCACAGAGAGCCAAGGCATAGAAGGCGTTACGCACCCAGCGTACTTGGCGACTCTTACGCTTGGCATAGGCCTTGTACCTATCGTAGATAACCTTAAAGTCGACCTTGAGCAGGAAGGCTACGATATGGTAGAAGCAGTAGAGGTTAATCTCGTTCTTAGCATCCTCAGCTGAGCTATATATAGGGCAGTGTCGCGACAACAAATCGCTACCTCGTAGCACCTCGGGGAGTGCCTCCTCCACCGAGTCGACAAAGACGGGCAGTATGCGGCTTGTGTCGCCATCGTGGGTCTCGAGGAAGTAGCTAACCTCCATATTTACATAGACCGACTGTGCCGACAACTTCGACCCCACGAGGATTAGATAGCGAGAGTTCTTGATAGCCTCACGAATCTCTTCGGTGAAGCTATTATCGGTGACGGGGAGATCCTTGGTGTCGAGGAAAATGCTACGAATGAGTGTCTCGTGGTCGGGACGATTCTCCCGTTCGACGAGCTCTGCGGGGTAGGGATACTTCTCAAGTTTCGAGTGAATCCAGTTGGCAACACGCTGGTCTACGCCACCACGCTTATAGCTGATGAATGCAAAATATCTCTGCATAGTTGATATTTAAAGTTTGGGTTAGAGTCTTCACCTTGCCGAGCCACAGAGTGTCGGCTAAGTCCAAAGTTAATAAAATATTATAACTAAAACCCATTATTTATCAACAATTTTAACTAAAAGAGTCATATCGACCCATCTTGCAACCAAACAGACTACTCACATCTAAAAAGTGAGAGTCACCCACTCTTTTCTGGCCAAGAGTGGACAGTTTGCCGATTTTTTCGTATATTTGTGGCGTCTAAAAATATTTATAGGTATGCGAAAACTACGCAACATTGCAATTATCGCCCACGTAGACCACGGTAAAACAACTCTCGTAGACAAGATGATTATGCAGGGCAACCTCCTGCGTGACAACGAGCACGGCGGCGATCTGATTATGGACAACAACGACATCGAGCGTGAGCGAGGCATCACCATCCTCTCGAAGAACGTGTCGGTGATCTACAAAGACTACAAAATCAACATTATAGACACCCCTGGCCACGCCGACTTCGGTGGCGAGGTGGAGCGTGTATTGAATATGTGCGACGGCGTTATCCTACTCGTCGACGCATTCGAGGGTACTATGCCACAGACACGCTTCGTGTTGCAGAAGGCACTCTCGCTGGGCAAGAAGCCTATCGTGGTGGTCAACAAAGTCGACAAGGAGAACTGCCGCCCCGATGTTGTCAACGAGCAGGTCTTCGACCTTATGTTCACACTCGGAGCCACCGAGGAGCAGCTCGACTACAAGACCATCTACGGCTCAGCCAAGCAGGGCTGGATGTCGCACGTCGCATCGGAGCGTACCGACTCCATCTGCCCACTCCTGGACACCATCATCGACGAGATCCCCGAGCCTGAGAGCGTCGAGGGCACAGTACAGATGCTCGTTACATCGCTCGAGTACTCGCCCTATGTCGGTCGTATCGCCGTGGGTAAGGTCACCCGAGGCTCACTCACTGCGGGTCAGAACGTGACACTTGCAAAGCGTGACGGCTCGCTTGTCAAGACCAAGATCAAGGACCTTATGGTCTTCGAGGGTTTGGGCAAGGCTAAGGCCGAGCGTGTGGAGTGCGGCGAGATATGTGCGTTGGTAGGCATCGAGGGCTTCGAGATTGGCGACACCATCTGCGACTTCACCAACCCCGAGCCACTCCCCCCTATCGCCATCGACGAGCCAACAATGTCTATGCTCTTCACCATCAACAACTCGCCATTCTTCGGCAAGGATGGCAAGTTTGTCACCTCACGCCACATCAAGGAGCGTCTCGACCGCGAGCTTGAGAAGAACCTCGCCCTGCGTGTCGAGCCAGGCCAGAATGCCGACTCGTTTGTGGTCTATGGTCGTGGTGTGTTGCACCTCTCGGTACTCATCGAGACTATGCGTCGCGAGGGCTACGAGCTTCAGGTAGGTCAGCCTAAGGTCATCACCAAGGATATCGACGGCATCAAGTGCGAGCCTGTCGAGGAGATGACTGTCGACTGCCCCGACGACTCGGCAGGTACTGTCATCGAGCTCACCACACGCCGCAAGGGTCAGCTTGTAAATATGGAGTCGTCGAACGAGCGTACACGCCTCGAGTTTATCATCCCTTCGCGAGGCATCATCGGCCTCCGCTCAACGATGATCACTGCCACAGCAGGTGAGGCCATTATGACCCACCGCCTCAAGGACTTCGAGCCCTGGATGGGCGACATCGAGAACCGCTCTGTGGGTGCCATCATCGCCTCAGAGACGGGCACAGCCTACGCCTACTCTATCGACAAGTTGCAGGACCGTGGCAAGTTCTTCATCTCGCCTATGGAGCAGGTCTACTGCGGTCAGGTTATCGGCGAGCACACACGCTCTAACGACATCACCGTCAACGTCACCAAGGCCAAGCAGCTCACGAATATGCGTGCTTCAGGCTCTGACGAGAAGACCTCAATCGCCCCTCCTGTAATCTTCTCGTTGGAGGAGGCTCTGGAGTATATCCGCGAGGATGAGTACGTTGAGGTTACGCCTAAGGCCATCCGTCTACGCAAGATTCTGCTCTCGGAGGTCGACCGCAAACGTGCCTCAAAGGAGTAACGCAACTAATCGATGTTTCGGTACTGGGTATATATCGTTGGCAACAAGGGTGCAACGACTATATATATTGGTGTAACAAACAATATTAAAAGACGCATAGCCGAGCATAAAGCTGGAGATGTTGCAGGGTTTACCCAACGATATAAGTGTGACAGACTCTTGTATTATGAAGAGCAGCCAAATGTTAAGAGTGCTATCGCTCGCGAGAAGGAGTTGAAGAGCTGGCGAAGAGATCGTAAGGAGGCATTAATAGCCTCTCTTAATCCTCACCGCCGCGACCTCGCAGAGGATTGGTATTAAGCCCCTGCTTGATGACGTCCAGAGTGTATGTCATCCTGAGCAGAGCGAAGGTTATTGTCGTTCAGAGCGTATGTCATCCTGAGCAGAGCGAAGGATCTCTGGGATAGCACGGCCCTCGACGATAGCACCAACGTCTATTCGCTCCGAGAGATTCTTCACTACGTTCAGAATGACGTTGTAGAGAGTAACAATGAATAACACACTCTTTGACACTAATATGTATGTCATCCTGAGTGAAACGAAGGATCTCTGGGATAGCACGGCCCTCGACGATAGCACGAACGTCTATTCGCTCCGAGAGATTCTTCACTACGTTCAGAATGACGTTGTAGTGAGAGGCGTTCAGAATGACGTTGTGGAGAGACGTTCAGAATGACGTATATAGTGTATCTCAGTATTCAACGTTGTCATCCTGAGCAGAGCGAAGGATCTCAAGGTTTGTAATATGTTCGATGTTAGTGCTTACCGAGAGATTCTTCACTACGTTCAGAATGACGTTGTAAAGAGTAACAATGAATAATAGACTCTTTGATGCTTATATGTATGTCATCCTGAGCAAAGCGAAGGATCTCGAGGATAGCACGGCTGTCGGGGATAGCACTAACGTCTATTCGCTCCGAGAGATTCTTCACTACGTTCAGAATGACGTTGTAGAGTGAGAGGCGTTCAGAATGACGTTGCGGAGAGAGGCGTTCAGAATGACATTCTGGAGCAAAACGATGCGAATGACACAGTAGAGTGAGAATGACATATATAATAACAAAACCACTAAAACATATAACATTATGGAGAAGAAAATCGGTATTGCGTGCGACCACGCAGCATACGACCTCAAGGAGTTCCTCGTAGGCTACCTCTCAACTAAGGGCTTCGAGGTTAAGGACTTTGGCTGCTACTCTGAGGAGTCTGTCGACTACCCCGACTTTGCACACCCACTTGCCGACGCTATCGAGGCTGGCGAGTTGGAGCGAGGCATCGGCCTCTGCGGCTCGGGCGAGGGTATCTCAATGACCTTGAACAAGCACCAGGGCATCCGTGCAGCACTCTGCTGGATTCCTGAGATCGCTAAGCTCTCACGTCAGCACAACAACTCAAACGTGTTGTGTATGCCTGCACGTTTCATCTCTAACGACGAGGCTCTTGAGATGCTCAACATCTGGCTCGAGACTGAGTACGAGGGTGGCCGTCACCAGCGTCGCTTGGACAAGATGCCTCTTGCCAAGTAGGCAAATATCATCCAGGAGGAGTGGTTGCCGAGGGTCAAACGTGCCTTCGGCAACTTTTTTATCGCCACTAATAGCTACCGAGGGTGCAATAACCCCCATAAGTGAGGGTTGACAATATCGCTCTGAGGGGTTAATTTTGCAGCGTGAAAAGATTGTTAACCATACTATTGCTCCTCGTTGCTCTGCCTCTTATGGCCCAGACACCCGACTCGCTGCACCACGACATCGAGCTCGTGGAGATCACTGCGTCGCTCAAGAACGACAGCGAAAAGAGCAGACCTATAGCCAGCACTACGGTGACAATGTCGGACATCGAGAGGCGTGGCATAGGCTCAATTAAGGAGCTCTCGCTCATCGCCCCCAACTTCTATCAGCCCGACTACGGCTCGTCGATAACCTCGTCGATATACGTTCGTGGCTTCGGCTCACGCATCGACCAGCCAGTGCTCGGCCTCACTATCGACGATGTTCCGGTGATGAACAAGAATAGCTACGACTTCGACCTCTTCGACATCCGCCGCATAGAGCTTCTCAGAGGCCCTCAGGGCACGCTCTACGGCCGTAACACCTCGGGAGGCGTGATGAACATCACCACACTATCGCCCCACGACTGGCAAGGTTTTCGCGGTATGGCCGAGGTGGTATCTAACCTCTCGCTGAGGGCCTCCGCAGCCTACTACGCACGCCCCACACAACGCCTCGGCATCTCGTTCTCTGCTGCGGGCAGCTACGACAACGGCTTCTTTAAGAATAGCTACACGGGGCTCAACTGCGATGCTGGCTCAAACTTCGGAGCACGCCTTCGCATCCAATATCTTGCCTCCAAGCGTCTGAGCATAGACAACTCACTAACAGTGGGATACACCGACGAGGGTGGCTATGCCTACCAGCTCTACGACCCTACGACAAACTACTACAATCCGATAGCATACAACGACCCTGCGAGCTACAAGCGACTCACCCTGAGCGATGGCTTCGTGCTCCACTGGAAGAGCGACGACATACGTCTGCAGTCGACAACGAGCCTGCAATATTTGGGCGACGTGATGACCCTCGACCAGGATTTTACCCCCAAGTCGATGTTCACGCTCACACAGCAGCAGCGTGAGTTTGCCCTGACTCAGGATCTCGTCATCCGCAATGCCGACACCTCGCGACGCTGGCAGTGGCTCTCGGGCATCTTTGGCTTTGCCAAGTGGCTCGATATGTCGTCGCCTGTGACATTTAAGCGTGATGGTGTGAACGAGCTGATTCTGGGCAATATTAACAAGGGTATACACACCGTATTTCCCAACAACAGCATCTCGTTCGATACCGATAACTTCGTGATTGCAAGCGACTTCCAGATTCCGGTGTACGGCACAGCACTCTACCACCAGTCCTCGTTCACGTTGGGCCACTGGAGGCTCACAGCAGGCATACGAGCCGATCTCGAGTACACCACGATGGACTACCTCTCGCACGCTACGTTGGGCTATATGTTTGACCTCACGATGAGCGACTACAAGCAGCTACACACAGAGTTTCGTGGCCGTGAAGAGCAGCTCTTCTGGGAGATTCTCCCCAAGCTCTCGGCAGAGTATAACACCTCGTTAGGTAGCCTCTACGCCACCATAACTCGAGGCTACAAATCTGGAGGCTTCAACACCCAGATATTCTCCGACATCCTACAGTCGAAGATGATGAACGATATGATGTCGGCCCTTGGCGTGGAGCTCGACTCGGCAGCAGGACAGACATCCTACGACTCAGCCTCTGCCACACGCTACAAACCGGAGACGAGCTGGAACTTCGAGCTTGGCACACACCTTCACCCCGCACGAGGCCTCAGCATCGACGCCGCAGCATTCTGGATTGAGTGCTTCGACCAGCAGGTGACAGTTCTTCCCAAGGGAATGAGCACAGGACGTATGATGTCGAACGCAGCACGTGCCCGCAGCTACGGCCTGGAGCTCAGCGTGGACTACAACTATAAGGGCCTCAATATCCGTGGCGACTATGGATATACAAACGCACGCTTCAGGAGCTACAACGACGGCATAGAGGAGTATCGAGGCAAGCGAATACCCTACTCGCCCGAACACACAGCCTCGCTTGTCGCCTCGTACAACTGGAGCATCAACAACCCACGCCTTCAGCAGATTACGCTCACAGCCGACTGGCGAGCCACAGGTTCGATATATTGGAACGAGGCTAACACCCTCAAGCAGCCACTATACTCGCTCTTAGGTGCCCAGATAACACTGAAGATGAACAACATACAGCTCACGCTGTGGGGACGCAACCTGCTCAACACTCGCTACAACCAGTTCTACTTCAAGTCTGTTGGCAACGAGTTCTTCTCGAAGGGTAAGCCCCTTCACGCAGGACTAAGATTAAACATTAATATTTAATACGATGAGACTATTCCAACACATTATTACGCTTACATTTGCAGCCCTGACGTTTGCTGCGTGCCAGAATGGAGACAACAACGATCTCCCCAAGAATCCCGTTAAGAGTGAGTGCTATAAGGGCACGATGACAGTTGACCAGAACGACGGCACGTTCTATACCCAGGATGACGTTGAGGTTGACTTTGAGATTAAGGATGGCAAGCTCAACTTCGCGATGTACAAGGTTAAGTTTGCAAACGGTATGCCGATAAAGCTCGATATGGTTGTCGAGGGTGCAACTATCGACTACTCGGACAATGATGGCAACTACACAATCTCGGGCGACGGCCTTGTTCCCTACGCTATGGGTGGCCCCTACGAGAAGTTCACCATCACAGGCCTCGAGGGCGAGATCACATCCACCACGTTCACCCTTGATTTCATCTGCGGCGAATACCCCGTCACCTACACCGGCACAAAGTAGAGTATAACATTTAAGCGATATGGAGCTGTCTAACTTTGATGTTAGACAGCTTCTATTTTTAACGCTCATCTCACCTCGAGCGACACATTCTACCATCATAAGAGAGTTAAAGACCAAAATAGCCACATTTTATTTCTTCAATAAGAAAAAAAAGAGTACCTTTGTGCGATTTATGTGTATACATAACAGAGCAGAGTGCTAACTTGTACAAACAGAATAAAAGAGATAGATATGTTTTCAGAATTAATCTCATTTGAGACCTACACCACCTTCCTTTGGATTATGGCCGCAGTTGCCGTGGTGGTATTCGTTGCTCTCTACTTCGTGGAGGCGGGCTATGGTTACCTCTTCAACCCAAAATTCGGATTCCCCGTACCCAACAAGGTGGCGTGGGTATTGATGGAGTGCCCTGTGTTCTTCGTGATGGCGGTGCTATGGTGGCTCTCGCCCGTACGTTTTGAGGCAGCACCCCTTGTGTTGTTTGCTGTGTTCCAGACCCACTATTTCCAGCGTTCGTTCATCTTCCCAATGCTCATTCGTGGCAACTCAAAGATGCCTGTGGGAATTATGCTTATGGGTATGATTTTCAACACGCTCAACGCCATTATGCAGGGCGGCTGGATATTCTACTACGGTCCTGAGCAGGGCTACTACGACGACTGGATGTCGAAGCCATACATCTACATCGGCATCGCCGTGTTCCTCTTTGGATTTATCACAAACCTCCATTCGGACTATATCATCCGCAACCTCCGCAAGCCTGGCGACACAAAGCACTACATCCCTCGTGGCGGTATGTTCAAGTATGTCTCGTCGGCAAACTACTTCGGAGAGTTTATGGAGTGGGTAGGTTTCGCTATCGCTTCGTGGTCGTGGGCAGGCGTTGTCTTTGTCCTCTGGACCTTTGCCAACCTCGGACCTCGCTCAGCGTCGCTCTACAAGCGTTACGAGCGTGAGTTTGGCCAGGAGTTCACATCGCTTGGGCGTAAGCGTATCATTCCATTCATCTACTAAACAAGAAGAAACAACTTTACACTATGGATAACAAAAAGCGACTCGAGGAGTCAAAACTATTCACACCCTACAAACTTGGTAGTGTAACACTTCGCAACCGAGTCATCCGCTCGGCAGCATTCGAATCTATGGGTAAGGATTTCGGCCCTACTCAGCAGCTCAAAGATTACCACGTGAGCGTGGCTCGTGGTGGCGTTGGTATGACTACTGTTGCCTATGCTTCAATCAACCGTAGCGGCATCTCGTTCAACAAGCAGCTCTGGTTGCGTGACGAGATTGTCCCTGCACTCCGCGACCTCACCGACGCAGTACACGCCGAGGGTGCCGCCGTGGGTATCCAGCTTGGCCACTGTGGTAATATGACACACTGGTCGACAGCTGGCTGCTTCCCTGTATCTGCCTCTAACGGCTTCAACCTCTACTCGCCAACGTTCCACCGCCGTATGAGCCACAAGGATATTGCTCAGTTTGCCAAGGACTTTGGCACCGCTGTCGAGACTGCCTACAACGCAGGCTTCGACTCTGTGGAGGTGCACGCAGGCCACGGATATCTCATCTCGCAGTTCTTGTCGCCCTATACTAACCATCGTCACGATGAGTTTGGTGGCAAGCTCGAGAACCGTATGCGTTTTATGAATATGTGTCTCGAGGAGGTGTGCGAGGTTGCACGCAAGCGAGGTATGGGCGTTCTCGTGAAGCACAATATGGAGGATGGCTTCAAGCGAGGCATCCAGGTCGACGAGTCTATCGAGATTGCTAAGCAGATTGAGTCGTTCGGCGTCGATGGCATCGTGCTCTCATCGGGATTCGTGTCGAAGGCTCCTATGGCCGTTATGCGTGGTCGCATCCCTACTAAGACTATGGGTTACTATATGGGCTGGAACGAGTGGCTTCAGAAGATCGTAGTCTCATTGTTCGGTCAGTGGCTCATCAAGCAGTACGACTTCGAGGAGTGCTACTTCTTGGAGAATGCCAAGAAGTTCCGTGCAGCGTTGAAGGGTCCGTTGGTATATGTTGGTGGCCTTGTATCACGCGAGGGCATCGAGAAGGTCTTGGACGAGGGCTTCGAGCTTGTGCAGATGGCTCGTGCCTTGGTCAACGACCCAGCCTTTGTCAATAAGCTCAAGCAGGGCGATATGTCGACACGCAGCGGTTGCGACCATCGCGACTACTGTATGGCACGTATGTACTCTGTAGATATGCAGTGTTGCCACAACTGCAAGGAGCACATCCCCGAGCGTTTGTGGCGTGAGATTAACAAGATTAAGTAATCGCCGAGACTATGTGTTTTCGTCGCAACTTAGGCAACGTTGAGCGTGGCTCGGCGTGGGCACTTGTCACCGGCTCGGCACTCGGCATTGGACGTCAGTATGCTGAGCAGCTTGCCGAGCGTGGATATAATGTTGTTATGGTCGACATCCTCGAGGATGTTGTCCGTGAGGCGGAGATTGTGGAGCATACCCACCGTGTGAAGTGCGTAGCAAAGGTTATGGACCTTGCAACGGCCGATGCAGCAGAGAGGCTACACAGCGAGACTGTTGCCCAGGGTTATGTTTTTGATGTGGTCATCAACAATGCCGGCATCTTCTCGCACTGCGACATCCTCACCACACCTGTTGAGCGTATCGAGCGACTCATCCTGTTGCACGACCTCACGCTCACGATGATGTGCCGCCTCTATGGCGAGGATATGAAGAGACGTGGCTATGGCCGCATCCTCAATATGTCGAGCTACTCAATCTGGATGCCATTCCCTGGTTTGGCCCTCTACAGTGCCTCTAAGGCCTACGTCAAGAGCTTCACCGAGGCCTTTGCCAAGGAGCTTCGCAAGACGGGCGTAACGATTACTGCCATCTGCCCTGCCGGCATCGCTACCGACCTCTATGGTCTCTCTAAGAGGCTTCAAAAGTTCGGCACAAAGACAGGCATTCTTATGAAGCCAAGCAGCTGTGCTCGTCGAGGCCTCAAGGCTATGTTCAAGGGGCGTAGCGTGGTGGTGCCTGATTGGTGGTATAAGATCCTTATCCCCTTCTGCAAGTATCTTCCAGGATTCATTATACGTCCGTTGCGTAACTTCACTATGAAGTGGCAAAAGTAATAATATAAGCAATGCAGTCGCAAGAGAAACAAACTAACACTCAAGTAGATAGCACAATCTCTACACCCCGCAAGCCGCGTCGCTGGCTCCGAGCACTACTCATCACACTCGCAGCCCTCGTTGGCCTCGTTGTCGTGGCAGTAGCCGCCGTAATCATCTGGCTCGGCCCTATTGCTGAGCGTGTTGTGGAGCGTTACGACAAGGAGATCATCGGTCGCCGCATCGAGATGTCGAACCTCAAGATTAAGCTCTTTCGTGGCGAGATGTCGGTCGACAGCCTACGCCTCTTTGAGCCTAACGACTCTACGGACTTTGTCTCTGTAGAGCGTTTCGAGACGAGTATCGAACTACGCGAGGCCCTCAAGCGACATATCGACATCAAGGGTGTCAGCGTGGTGCGTCCCCGTGCCTCGGTGGTGCAGTGTGGTTCGGAGTTTAACTTCGACGACATACTTGCGTTCATCGACACAACCTACCTCAGCTCCGAGCTCGACACGACAGCTACGGAGAGTGAGCCTTGGCGAGTATCTATCAAGAATGTAACTCTTAAAGATGGCGTAGCCTCCTATCTCTACACAGAGCTAGACCAGCAGTGGGTACTCAGCACCCTCAACATCAAGAGCGACAGCATCATCTTGGGCGATGCTATGACACGCATCGTGGCCTCAACAAATATCAACCAGAGAGCCTCGCTTGCTGCCGACTTAGATATCAACCTCGAGAATCTCGACTTTGAGCTCAAGGGACGCCTCTCGGAGTTCTCGCTTGGCGATACATATAAATATATAGTACCTGTGATTAATATCAGCGATATTGGTGGCAAGCTCTCGACAGATATCTCTGTGGCGGGTAATGTCAACAACATCACAGCTATGGACCTTACGGGCAACGTCTCGCTTGATGAGTTTTACCTCACTGCCCGCGATGGCCGCGAGCTCTTGGCAGCTGGCAACATCTCCGCCGACATAGCATCGCTCAACCTTGAGAAGCAGCACTATGTACTCTCGTCGCTTGTGGCATCGAACTACTCCACGCAGTTCATTATGCAGAAGGATGGCTCTACGAACTTCGATGGTCTCTTTTACGACGAGCCCGAGGTGAGCCTCGAGACTACATCCGAGAGTGTGGGCAACGGCATCTACGACCAGCGAGAGATGGTGACAATATCGACCGATGATAACTCGTCGTTGATGAGTGGTATGACCATCGTCATTGGACACCTCAAGCTCAGCCGTGGTAACATCTTCTTTGCCGACCGCACGATGAAGAAGGAGTTTGAGTACAAGCTCTCGAACATCGACATCGAGAGCCAGAACTTCGACATTGCAAAACGTAATAAGCTCACCATCAGAGCCAATATGCAGCGTCAGGGCACTGCCCTACTTCGCTGGGAGGGTTCGCTCAACGACTTCCACAACCAGAGCCTCTTGGCCTCGTTGCAGAATGTAAATATGGAGGACTTCACCCCCTACTGCGAGCACTACACAGCATTCCCCATCACCTCGGGCAACCTCACGTTCCGTAGCCAGAACACAATCCACAATGGCGAGATTAGCGGTATGAATCGCCTCGGAACGTACGACCTCAAGGTGGGCAAGAAGGATAAGTCGCTCGACCCTGAGTATAAGATACCGTTACGATTGGGCGTCTACGTGCTTACCGACAAGGACAAGCATATCGACGTAGACCTGCCAATCACAGGAAATATCGACTCGCCAGAGTTCTCGGTACGCAAGGTGATATTCAAGGCTATTGGCAACCTGTTGCTCAAGATTGCAGCCTCGCCATTTAGCTGGATGTCGGCCGACAAGCAGGATACGTTCAAGGCTATCGACTTTGACCTTCTCGACCCAGCACTTAGCTCTGAGCACTATGCCCGCCTCGACAAGATGGCAGAGGCTCTCAAGGGCGACGAGACAATGAAGGTACGCCTCGAGCAGCGAGTTAACTACCAGCGAGCACGCCGCAATATTGCAGACCTCAACCTCAAGATGGCATACTACAACTCCACTCAGGTTGATAGCGAGAAGCGTCTCGATATGCTCGACTTTGTACGCATTCAGGAGCTCAAACTCTCGGGTAAGGATATCGTGGCATTTGCTGACTCACAGCTTGTTGCTCGCGGCATCGACCCAAGCCACCTCTCGACACACGCCAAGGCAGAGGCCCTCTACGGCGAGATTGTCGATATGCAGCTAAGCCGCATTATGGAGGCACGCAACAAGACCATTCGCGACTATATGGGCTTCCAGCACAAGGAGCTTGCAGCAGACAGATTCACTATCGAGTCGATGACCAAGGAGGAGATGGAGGCATACCACGGCAAGGAGCGTTTAGCAGTGACACTTATCATCGACGGCGAAGAGGTTGCAGTTGAGGATAAGGACGAGGAGAGCAGCAAGGAGGCTCAGAGCTCAGAGAGTGAGAAGACTGAGGCTCAGGCCTCCGAGACCTCAACTTCTGCGACCACCAACGAGGCGGCAAGCAGCGAAAATAGCGAAGCTGCACCAGCCGAGGGCAATAAAGATGAGGAGGAGTCGTTAGCAAGGGATGAGTCCCACGACAACACACAATTAAACGAGTAATACAAAGACAACATATTATTAATATTTAACAGATTAACAAAAAAATGAAAAAGGTAATTTTGGTTGCTGCCGCATTTGCACTTGCAATTGGCAGTATGGCTTGCGGTTCAGGCCCTAAGTTTAAGACAGACCGTGACTCACTCTCTTACTGCGTGGGTGCTGACCTCGGTCTTAACATCAAGTTTGGCACCGAGGATCTCGGCGTAGACCAGGAGTTGGTCATCAAGAGCCTCAAGGAGTTTATGGCTAACGGAAACATCGAGTCAGAGGAGTTCCAGAACGATATGATGTATATGAATGAGTTCCAGAACAACAAGTTCAGACCTTATATGCAGATCTCGCAGATGCGTGAGAACTCTGATCAGCCTGACACCCTTCCACAGCTCCCAGAGCTCTTTGACGAGAACTTCACTCGCGAGAAGGTGGCACGCGTGATTGGTATCTCTATGGGTGCTAACGTATCATCAATCAAGGACGAGTTGGTTATTGCACAGGTTGAGCACGGTATCGCTGATGCTATGTTGGTTGACTCTTTGGAGAACATCGACACTCAGCTCAAGCTCACACAGGAGCAGATGCGCCAGGTGTTCATGTCATACAGCCAGAAGATGATGAAGAAGCAGCAGGAGGAGTTCGAGGCTACTAAGGCTAAGAACGCTGAGGAGTCTGCAGAGTGGCTTGCTGAGGTCGAGAAGATGGAGGGCGTACAGAAGACTGAGTCTGGTCTGTTGTACCGTATCGACCGCGAGGGTGATGGCAAGCAGGCAACAAACGATGAGGATGTTGTAAAAGTAAACTACGAGGGTAAGACTCGCAACGGCAACATCTTCGACTCAAGCTACGAGCGTGGCGAGGCTATCGAGTTCCCTCTCAACCGCGTAATCAAGGGCTGGACTGAGGGTATGAAGCTCGTTAAGGTTGGTGGCCAGATCACATTGTGGATCCCTGCAGAGCTCGCTTACGGTGAGCGTGGTGCAGGTGCCGACATCGGTCCTAACGAGGCTCTCGAGTTCAAGGTTGAGCTCTTGGATGTTACCTCAGCACCTGAGGCAAAGTAATCATCGAGTTGCCCCAAACAAAAATAGGAGTCTGTCACTGTGACAGACTCCTATTTCATTTATACTCAGCACCCTACTACTTTTTGGGAAGTAGCTCGGTTAGCGAGCCGAGGGCTCCCACAAGGTTGCTTGCCTCGAATGGCAGGAAGACGGTCTTAGCCTGCTCACCCGAGCCAATCTCCTTAAGAGTGTCGACATACTTGGTAAGAAGCATATATGTCGCAGGATCGGTCTTTGACTCTGCGATAGCCTCAGCAACCTTACGAATAGCCTCAGCCTCGGCAGTAGCCTGCAACACCTTAGCATCAGCCTCACCCTGAGCCTTGAGAATCTGTGTCTGCTTCTCGGCCTCTGCCTGGTTGATCTGCGACGCCTTCTCACCCTCCGACTTGAGAATCATAGCCTCCTTCTGACCCTCAGCCTCGAGGACCTTAGCACGACGCTCACGCTCGGCCTGCATCTGAAGCTCCATCGTGCGACGCACAGACTCTGGAGGTGTGATGTCCTGAAGCTCTACACGGTTGACCTTGACACCCCACTTATTGGTAGCATCGTCCAATACGGCACGGAGCTTCGAGTTGATAGTATCACGCGATGTGAGGGTCTCATCGAGCTCCAACTCGCCAATCACGTTACGCAGTGTTGTCTGTGTAAGCTTCTCGATAGCGTTAGGGAGGTTATCAATCTCGTAGACCGACTTAACTGGGTCGACAATCTGGAAGTAGAGCAATGCGTTGATAGTCGTGGTGACATTATCCTTGGTGATTACGCTCTGTTTGTCGAAGTCGTAGACCTGCTCACGAAGGTCGATTCGCGATGTGGTACGCATCGTTGCACTCTTCGTGCCATCGGCAAAGCGAATCTCGTCACGCTGATAGACCTCACGTGCACGGTCGATGATTGGGAAGAGGTAGTTGATGCCAGAGGGGAGTGTGCGGTCGTAGCGGCCGAGACGCTCCACAACGCGGGTCTCAGACTGAGGGATAATCTTGAAGCCCTTCAACACATAGATGACGGCGATAAGGGCGATGATAATGTAGATGATGACATCTACGCTAATGTTTAGAATCTCCATAGCTATAACTTTTTAACGGTTAAAATCACACTTTCGATTGCCACAACTTCGACATAGGCACCCTCTGGAATTGTCTCGCCCTCGAGCGACTGAGCCTTCCAGTCGACATCATCAATCATCACACGGCCACCACTGCCCTCGATAGCCACGCACACTACGCCACGACGGCCAATCATTGCCGAGGCATTGGTTGCCACCTTCTCACGGTCGGTGTGGAATAGTCGCTTGAGTAGTGGACGCACACCAGCAATGGCGAAGATGGTGACGATGGCAAACACCACCAACTGCATCTCGAGGCTCAGCCCCAAAGCTGCGGCAACAGCACCACCCGCCGCACCAATAGATATACAAATAACTGCGAAGCCCTGTGTGAAGAGCTCAATTACGAATAGCAAGAGTGCTACAATAGTCCAATAGTGCCAAATCTCCATAGTATTAGTTTTTTAGTCTTTTACCTTAACGAGGGGTTAGCCCACAATTTTCTATCAAAATTACGAAAAAATTTTTGTACGCACAAACAACCAGTTCTAAGAGCCGCATAAGCTGTAAAAAAAGTTAAAATGATGATAAAAGTTGAAAAAAAATTTATACATTTGTATGATTGAACCAAAACCAAACGTAAACATAAATTTAGAGCTTATGATTCGACACATTGTAATGTGGAAATTTCGCCGTGATTTGAGCGAGACACCCAACGAGATTGCTTCTGAGATGAAGAGCCGCCTTGAGAGCCTCAAGGGTAAGATTGATGGTCTTATCGCGATTGAAGTGGGCGTGAATGTTAAGGAGAGTGCCTCGTCGTACGATGCAGTGCTAATCTCGGACTTCGAGTCGTGGGAGAAGATGGAGGCCTACAAGGTAAACCCTCTGCACGTCGTGATTAGCGACTACTGCAAGGAGCGTCGCTTGGAGCGTGTCGACGTCGACTACGAGCTCTAAAACCCAACAAGACAATACTAGAACTAAAACATAAAAACTAAAGCTACTATGCAGAAGAGAATTATCGAGTGCGTGCCTAACTTCTCAGAGGGCCGCAATATGGAGACTATCAAGCAGATTACCAACGTAATCGAGGCTTCAAAGGGTGTTAAGCTCTTGGATGTTGATCCAGGTGAGGCTACAAACCGTACTGTTGTTACGTTCGTAGGCGAGCCTGAGGCAGTGTGCGATGCAGCTGTTAAGGCTATCAAGCGTGCTACAGAGCTTATCGATATGCGTCAGCACAAGGGTGCTCACCCACGTATGGGTGCTTGCGACGTATGTCCTTTGATCCCAGTGTCGGGCATCACTTTGGAGGAGTGTGCAGAGCTTGCACGTGCTCTTGCAAAGCGTATCGCAGAGGAGATCAACGTTCCTACATACTGCTACGAGGCTGCTGCATTGAAGCCTGAGCGTCGCAACTTGGCAGTTTGTCGTGCCGGTGAGTATGAGGCATTGCCTGAGAAGATGACCAACGAGGATAAGAAGCCTGACTTCGGTGCTCGTCCATACGATGAGGGCGTAGCTAAGACTGGTGCTACAGCTGTTGGTGCTCGCGACTTCCTTGTGGCTGTCAACTACAACCTCAACACCACATCTACACGTCGTGCCAACGCCATCGCTTTTGACGTTCGCGAGAAGGGCCGTCCTATGCGTGAGGGCAACCCTATCGTTGGTAAGATTATGAAGGACGAGAATGGCAATACCATTATGAAGCCAGGTACGTTGAAGGCTTGTAAGGCTATCGGCTGGTTCATCGAGGAGTATGGCATTGCTCAGGTATCAATGAATATGACCAACCTCTCTGTGACCCCTTTGCACGTTGCCTTCGACGAGGTGTGCCGTGCTGCTGATGCTCGTGGTGTTCGTGTCACTGGTGCCGAGATCGTAGGTCTTGTTCCTAAGAGCTGCTTGGTTGATGCTGGTCGCCACTTCTTGCGTAAGCAGAACCGTTCAACAGGTCTTCCTGAGCGTGAGCTTGTACGCATCGCTATCGAGAGTATGGGCTTGTCAAACCTCAAGGAGTTCAAGCCAGAGGAGAAGGTTGTTGAGTACATCTTGGAGGCTGAGGAGCAGAAGGGCGTTAAGAAGCTCGTTGATTTGACCTGCACAGGCTTTGCTGAGGAGACTGCAAGCGAGTCACCAGCACCTGGTGGTGGTTCTATCTCTGCATATATGGGTGCTTTGGCAGCTGCTCTCGGCACTATGGTTGCAAACCTCTCATCACACAAGGCAGGTTGGGACGATCGTTGGGAGTTCTTCTCTAACTGGGCCGACAACGGTATGGCTGTGATGAACGAGTTGTTGTACCTCGTTGACGAGGATACTGCTGCGTTCAACAAGATTATGGATGTGTTCGGTATGCCTAAGGGCACTGACGAGGAGAAGGCTGCACGTGCTGAGGCTATGGAGGCAGCTACACTCTACGCTACACAGGTGCCATTGCGTACTATGAAGGCTGCATACAAGGCATTCGACGTTGTTCGTGCTATGGCAGAGGAGGGCAACCCTAACTCTGTGACTGATGCTGGTGTAGGTGCTCTTGCTGCTCGTTCTGCAGTAATGGGTGCTTGCCTCAACGTTAAGATCAACGCTGCAGGTCTCAAAGACCGTGCTACAGCCGACGCTCTTGTCAAGGAGGCTGAGGATATTCAGGCACTTGCACAGAGGGCTGAGGCTGAGATTTTGGCTGTTGTAGAGAGCAAAATTTAATTTACGAACCACTAATCGCTAATTGAAGTTATGACAGATTTCCAGAGAGATATATTGGCAGGTATTCCAGATCCACTGCCAGCACCTAAGGCCTACGACCCTAATGCCAACCACGCACCTAAGCGTAAGGATATCCTCACCGATGAGGAGAAGAAGCTCGCCTTGGCAAATGCCTTGCGTTACTTCCCTGAGAAGCACCACGCAGAGCTCGCTCCAGAGTTCCTCGAGGAGCTCAAGACCTATGGCCGTATCTATATGTACCGCTTGCGTCCTGACTACGAGATGTATGCTCGCTCGATCGACGAGTATCCAGCACGCTCACGCCAGGCAGCAGCTATTATGTTGATGATTCAGAACAACTTGGACAAGGCTGTTGCTCAGCACCCACACGAGCTTATCACCTATGGTGGTAACGGTGCAGTGTTCCAGAACTGGGCTCAGTATCGCCTTGCTATGAAGTACCTCGCTGAGATGACCGACGAGCAGACTCTTGTTATGTACTCTGGTCACCCACTCGGCTTGTTCCCATCGCACAAGGATGCTCCACGCGTTATCGTGACTAACGGTATGGTTATTCCTAACCACTCGTCACAGGACGACTGGGAGCGTTTCAACGCTATTGGCGTATCGCAGTATGGCCAGATGACGGCTGGTTCATATATGTACATCGGTCCTCAGGGTATCGTTCACGGCACAACCATCACCGTTATGAATGCTGCACGTAAGCGTATGAAGCCAGGTCAGAAGGACTTGAAGGGTATGTTGTTCGTGACAGCAGGTCTTGGTGGTATGTCCGGAGCACAGCCAAAGGCTGGTAATATCTCGGGCGTAGTGAGCATCACTGCTGAGGTTAACATCGCCGCTGCCGAGAAGCGTCACGCTCAGGGCTGGGTAGATGAGCTCTACACATCACTCGACGAGCTTATCCCACGTGTTAAGCAGGCTGTCGAAAATAAGGAGGTTATCTCGTTTGCATACGTTGGCAACGTTGTTGACCTCTGGGAGCGTTTGGCAGAGGAGGATATAAACGTTGACCTCGGATCTGACCAGACATCGTTGCACAATCCTTGGGCTGGTGGCTACTACCCTGTTGGCTACTCTTACGAGGAGTCTAACCGTATGATGGCCGAGGAGCCTGAGCGTTTCCACGAGTGCGTTCGCGAGTCGTTGCGTCGCCACGTGGCAGCTATCAACAAGCTCACAGCTCGCGGTATGTACTTCTTCGACTACGGCAACGCCTTCCTTCTCGAGTCATCACGTGCAGGTGCCGACATTATGGCCGAGAATGGCAAGTTCCGCTACCCATCATACGTTCAGGATATTATGGGTCCTATGTTCTTCGACTATGGCTTCGGCCCATTCCGCTGGGTATGTACATCGGGCAAGGAGGAGGACCTCGTGACATCTGACCGCATCGCAGCTGAGGTTCTCGACGCAATGCTCAAGGAGGCTCCAGCAGAGATCGAGGGTCAGCTTGCTGACAACCTCCACTGGATTCGTGAGGCTATGGAGAACAAGCTCGTCGTAGGCTCACAGGCACGTATCCTCTATGCCGACTCTGAGGGCCGTACACGCATCGCTCTCGCCTTTAACGAGGCTATCAAGCGTGGTGAAATATCTGCACCTGTTGTTCTTGGCCGTGACCACCACGACGTATCGGGAACAGACTCTCCATACCGTGAGACATCGAACATTTATGACGGCTCGCAGTTCTGTGCCGACATGGCTGTGCACAACGTCATCGGCGACTCGTTCCGTGGCGCTACGTGGGTATCTATCCACAATGGCGGTGGCGTAGGCTGGGGCGAGGTTATGAACGGCGGCTTCGGCATGGTCATCGACGGCTCGGATGACTCAGCACGCCACATCGAGGAGATGTTGCTCTGGGACGTAAACAACGGCATTGCACGTCGTAGCTGGGCACGCAACGAGGGCGCTATGTTCGCCATCAAGCGCCAGATGGAGCGCACGCCACTGCTCAAGGTTACACTTCCTAACCTTGCCGACATGGAGTTTATCAACAAGGTGTACAACGAGAATAAATAAGTAAACGACTATGATTCATTATATTAGTGCAGAGCGTCTAACCATCGCTCGTGTAGAGGAGATTTTGACTAAGGGCTACAAGCTTGCCCTTAGCGACGATGCTAAGGCACGCATCAACAAGTGCCGTGAGTATCTCGATCAGAAGACTAAGACTGTAGGTCGCCCTATCTATGGTGTTACCACAGGCTTCGGCTCGTTGTGTAACATCTCGGTAGAGGAGGAGGGCTTGTCGCAGCTTCAGAAGAATCTCATGATGTCACACGCATGTGGCACAGGAGAGCGTGTGCCATCAGAGATTGCTCGTCTGATGCTTCTTCTCAAGGTGCAGTCGTTGTCGTATGGCCACTCAGGTGTGCAGCTAATCACCGTGGAGCGCCTCATTGAGATGTTCAACAACAACATCATTCCTGTGGTTTATGAGCAGGGCTCGTTGGGTGCTTCGGGCGACCTCTCGCCATTGGCACACATGTGTCTACCTCTCATTGGCTTGGGCCATGTAGAGATTGACGGCGAGGTTGTCGAGGGCAGCGTGATGATGAAGAAGATGGGCTGGGAGCCTATCACCCTCTGCTCAAAGGAGGGTCTTGCGCTTTTGAACGGCACACAGTTTATGTCGGCATACGGCGTATACTCACTCATCAATGCTCAGCGCCTAAGCCGCTGGGCTGACCACATCGGTGCTATGTCGTTGGACGCATTTGATGGTCGCATGGAGCCTTTCGAGCACAACGTACACGCCATACGTCCTCACAACGGACAGATTGAGACCGCACGTGCATTCCGTGAGATTTTGGCAGGCTCGGAGATAGGCAAGCAGCCTAAGCAGCATGTTCAGGACCCATACTCATTCCGCTGCATACCTCAGGTACATGGTGCATCGAAGGATACTATCGCCTACGTGGCATCAGTGCTCGAGACAGAGATTAACTCAGCTACCGACAACCCAACGATATTCCCTGATACCGACGAGGTAATATCTGCAGGTAACTTCCACGGTCAGCCTATCGCCGTAGCTATGGACTTCTTGGCTATTGCCGTGGCTGAGCTTGGTAACATCTCGGAGCGTCGTACATATAAGCTTATCTCGGGCGCACGCAACCTGCCTAACTTCCTTGTTGCCAACCCAGGTCTTAACTCGGGCTTCATGATTCCTCAGTATACTGCAGCATCTATCGTGAGCCAGTCTAAGGGCTTGTGCTGGCCAGCATCATGCGACTCAATACCTTCGTCACAGGGTCAGGAGGACCATGTGAGCATGGGCTCTAACGCTGCTACAAAGCTCTGGAAGGTGGTTAAGAACACCGAGCGTGTGTTGGCTATCGAGCTTATGAACTCGGCACAGGCGCTTGAGTTCCGCCACACAATGACATCGCTTCGTTCG
>JAEIGA010003009.1_pt1 | contig 26543 bp, 20 predicted proteins | sample 9270691 | NCBI WGS metagenome assembly JAEIGA01 (sample SAMN17057246, study PRJNA624740) | gut metagenome | biome: biome; isolation source: fecal sample | host: Bos grunniens | place: China: Xizang | collected 2019 | reverse complement strand
TGAAAAGCTTAAGAAGAGCTTTGATGAACTATGTAATGAAATTGGCTTGAGCAATTCAGCAGCTGTGACAATTTTTATGAAGGCCGCAGTGCGGGAGCAACGCATACCATTTGAGTTGCGCACAGAATCAGAAGAGGAAATCCGGGCAAAAGGACTTGCCGCATTTCACAAACTTAGAGCAATCGCACAAGAAAATGGCGTTGCAGGAATGAGTCTTGAAGAGATTAATGAGGAGATAAGATTGGCGAGAAGGGGAGAGTAATATGAAAATCTATGCAGTTATTGACACCAATGTGATTGTATCAGCACTACTGTCCCGTTTTAAGAATACAAGCACTGTGCAATTGATGCAGCACTTGATTCTGGGAGACATTACACCAATTTATAATGATGAGATTTTAGCGGAGTATTACTCTGTTTTAACCAGACCGAAATTTAATTTGCCGGAATCGCTTATAGATGAGACTTTAGAAGTTGTCAAGAAATTTGGTATAAATTCATCAAGACATGAGGTTGAAGAGTACTTCCCGAATCCAAAGGATATTGTTTTCTATGAAGTTGCTCTTGCAACTGAAGATTCATTCCTGGTTACCGGCAATACAAAACATTTTCCAAAGAAGCCGTTCGTGGTTACTCCTGCAGAGATGCTTCATATTATCCAAGAGATGAATTCGCCTAATCACGGTTTGCTTTCTGAGCCTTCTGTGCGCTATGGCAGGAAGTAGGCCTCAATCACTATTCTTATATCACTCTTATATTATGTCCTTACCTCAGGCGCAACCCTCGATGCTTGTGCCAACCTGCTGCTCATGTGGCAACAAGGTTTATATTGCAACATTGGCTGATATTGAGTAATTTTGCGGGAAAATTGCAGGAATTAAATTTTTTGGAAATGAAAAAGATATATAGCAGACTGCTTGTGCTGTTCATAATGTTCACAATGTGCGTTGGTTGTACTTCTATAATAGAGGAGGATCTTAATGCAAAATTGGAGGATCTGGACAATAGGGTTACAGCTTTGGAAGAGTTGTGTAAAAAGACAAACACCAATATTGCATCTATCCAGACTATATTGGGGGCATTGACCAGCAATAACTTTATAACAGGTGTTACACCGGTTGATGAGGCAGGAGTAACAATTGGGTATACAATAAGTTTCGCTTCGGGAGAATCCATAACCATTTACAATGGAACAGATGGAGAGGATGGATATATACCACAAATAAGTGCATCTCAGGATGAAGATGGAGCATATTACTGGAAAATTGACGGGCACTGGATTTATGATGAGAATAATGAAAAGATACAGGCCGAGAATATAGTTCCTACCTTTAAAATTGAAGATGAATATTGGTTTGTCTCATACGATAACGGGAAAACTTGGGAGAGGCTTGAAAAGGCTACTGGAGAGGACGGCGAGTCAATTTTGCTCTCTGTAGAGCAGGCCGAAGGACATGTGACATTTACATTGGCCGATGGAACAACAGTTACAATTCCAAAGGCTGCAGAGATGTCAATAAATATAAAGGAGGGTGAAAATCTGGCATGTATGGCAGGCCAGAGCATATATGTGGAGTATGAGTTGTCGGGCGTTTATGGGGAGTATGATATGGAGTCAATTGGAGGTAATGGATGGAGGGCTGAAGTGGAGAGGGTTGGGGAGTTCTCAGGCAGAATAAAGGTTACAGCTCCAGATCCTATAGCTCCGGCAAAAGTGATTGTTGTCTTGAGCAACAGATTAGGACAATCCGTAATGAAATCCCTCTCTTTTGAAAATGGCAGACTCATTTTGGTCTCAGATGCGTATAGAGTCAACTGGGCGGGGGGCGAAATTCGGGTTCCTGTGAGGACAAATCTGGAGTATGAGGTTCGTGTGCCAGATAATAAGAAGTGGCTGACATATATACAGACCAAGGCAATGCGTAACGACACACTGCTCTTCTCTTTGGCAAAATATCCCGGCGAGAACCCGATAAGAATGGCTGAGGTTGAACTTTTGAGCAATGCCGGATCTGTTTTGGAGACTATAACCATTGCACAGCTGTCGGAACCTACAGGAAATGCAATACATTTTGCCGACAGCGTTGCAAAACAGGCTTGTATAGCTGCAGGTCTGGATGTTAATGGTGATGGTGAGATTTCCGGCAAGGAGGCAGCAGAAACAGAGTGGCTTCCGGACTGGATGTTCAGCAGTTTTTCAAATGTAAAGTCATTTGATGAACTTCAGTACTTTACAAAAATTGAATATTTGCCTTATGGAATGTTCAGTGGTTGCACTATTTTGGAATCAGTTATTATACCCAATAATGTAAAGTTTCTTCGTGGTTGGGCCTTTTCAGAGTGTCGTAGTCTTGTTTCAATTGATTTGCCAAACAGTATTGAGGATTTTGGCGATGGCTATAATTTCCGCTATTGTGTCTCGTTAAAGAGCCTGCAAATTCCTGAAAAGGTAACCCGTGTAGGCAATGATGAATTCTTTGGATGTGAGGATTTGACGCAGATGCACATACACTCCAATATCAGTGAATTGGGCTGGAATGCATTTGCAGAGTGTGTAAATTTGACTGACATCACATTGCATGACAACATAACTGATATCTATGGCTCATGTTTTAGAGGTTGTCTTTCATTGCAGAATGTTGAGTTACCCAAGGGGTTGAGATATTTGAGCGAATACCTGTTTCAAGACTGTATATGTCTTGAGGAGATTGAAATTCCATCAAGTGTGACCTCATTGGGCTATGGATGTTTCTGGGGATGTACAGCTTTGGAAACAATCCATATACCTGAAAGCGTCACAGAGGTAAGCGATGCAATTCTTGCAGGCAATAATCTGAAGAGCATTACAGGAAAATATGTGACTCCAGATGGGCTTTATTTAAAAGATGGTAACGCAATCAAAGCTGTAGTTGGTGGTGTCAAACGCGCCTTCATCATTCCTGAAGATGTCGTGAGCATATGTGACCGTGCTTTTTGGAGAAACTCTGCGGAGAGTGTAATTTTGAATAAGAATTTACAATTTATAGGTCATTCCGCTTTTGCGGAAACGGAATTGGAGGAGATTTTTATACCAGAGAAGGTGGTTACCATTGCAGATGGAGCCTTTTGTGATACACGTATGCTGGAGAGAGTAGTTTTTGCTGACAGCATCAAATTGTTGCATTGGGGTAACAATTGCTTCAGTAATTCAGCTTTAACGCAGATCTCCATTCCAAAGACATTGGAAAGTATTGGCGCGTGGTCTTTATCAAGCTGTTATAATTTAAAGGAGCTGGTTTTCCCCAAGAATATTACGGTAATACCTGAAGGAATCTGTTGGGGAGCAGGAATAGAGAGCGTCACTTTTGAAGGTGCGGTAACTGTTATTGAGGGCAATGCCTTCATTTACACGCAACTTAAACAGGTGAAGATACCTCAGACCGTTCATGCAATAGGAAATGAAGCATTCTACCATTGCTATAACCTGGAGAAAGTGTATTGTTATCCTAAAGCTGTCCCTGGATTGGGCAATAATGTATTTATGAGGGAATCATATATGCCGAAACTTGTCATATATGTGCCTAAGAGCTCCATTGGAGATTATAAGAGCCATCCGGCATGGGAAGATTATAAATCATGGTTACAGCCAATGTAATTTGAAAGGAGCTTATGAAAAGAATTTTGTTTATAGTGTTCCTTTCTGCATTGGCATTGCAGGCTAAAGCCCAAAAAATCTCTTTGGAGACAAATATTTTGGATTATGCTAATCTTGGAACTCTGAATCTGGAGGCAAACTATGGTGTTTCGCAGCACATCTCCCTTTTGTTGGGCGGAAGATACAACGGTTGGGAGTTTGAAGGCAAAAGTATCCATGATGTCATTTCCAATGAACAGATTACGGCATACGCAGGATTCCGCTACTGGCCATGGCACATATATTCCGGATGGTGGTTCGGATTCAAAGGACAGTGGCAGGAGTATGGCAGGGGAGGAGTCTGGCGTCCTTTGCTTGAAGAGGGAACAGCCATTGGTGCTGGAGTGACTGCCGGTTATACATTGATGTTGAGCCCACGGTTCAATATGAACTTTGCAGCAGGTTTTTGGGGCGGGTCAAAGGATTATACCTTGTGGAATTGCAGGTATTGCAACAGGATTCAAGAGCAGGAGAGAGGCTTTTTCATAGGGTTGGACAATGTTTATGTTTCGTTAGTATTGGTATTGTAAAATGAGAAGGTTGCTATACATATTGTTCGTGTTGCCGTTTTTGTTCAGCGGTTGCATGAAACTTGTTGATGATGAGTTTTGGACAGAGGTCAATGAGCTGGAAGACAGGATTGTGGCTCTTGAAGCGGAGTGCAGGAATTTAAATGAAACAGTAGAATCTTTATTCAGACTCACCCAATCATACGATGCATTGGATTATATAAAGTCAGTTGAACCTATAGTGCAGAATAACAGGATTGTGGGCTACAGGCTTGTTCTGGGCAAAGGTGGGCCTGTAAATTTATATCATGGCAAGGATGGTGCAGATGGGTATACGCCAGTTGTCTCGTTGGCTTTAGGCAGTGACGGTATTTATTATTGGACAGTGGATGGCGGATATATAAGGGATAGTGATGGAAATCCTATAGGAATAAACAACAACTATATACCGCGTTTCAGAATAGAAGATAAAAAATGGTACCTCTCTCACGACAACGGCCTGACTTGGATTCCGTTGGGGCCTGCGGTGGGTGATGATGGAAAAACTTTCATATTCTCAATTAAAGATGGAGAAGAGGAGGTTGCCATATCACTCATAGATGGTACAGTCTTGAAATTTCCACGTTATAAGGAACTTAAAATTGATTTCAGTTTTCCTGATGTGCAACTTTCAGGTGGTGATGTGGCTGAAATAGAGTATAAAGTAGATGGTATGCCGGACAAGTATCTTATTGAAGCCATCGCTTCAAATGGTTGGGTTGCAGAAGTTGTGGAGAAGGATGATTTGTCGGGATACATTAGGGTAAAATCGCCGAAACGAATTGCTGATACAAGAATTTCTGTGTTTGTAAACAATAGGTATGGCCAGATGACAGCAACGGGATTCTGTTTTAAAAATGGCTCTTTTAGCAGGTTCTAAGCAGGGAGAAGATTGTTATGTTAAAGATTGATACAGTTAAAATATATTTGACATTTCTTATTATGGCACTCCTCGTAGTGTCATGTGGTACAGCGCGCAAGGCAAAATCTTTGAAAAAGGATGCGGTGTCGGTACAAATTACCCCTACCCAATATAAAACGGATGGCATTGATGTAGATCAGATGTTGATGAAGGCCGATACCATCAAGATTATAGACAAGAACAAGGAGGAGCAGACCCTGATGGCCTATAGGACAACTGATGGTGACATCTTTGCCCAGGGTGTTTTGGATGCTGTATTTGTAATATCAAATTTCAAGAATGTTGCGGAGAGAGCCGGCAAGGTGGATTTGTCATTCCAGATTCTGGTTCCAAAAGAGTTGCGTGACAGCAAGTGGCAGTTGCGGTTTTCTCCCACACTTGAGATAATGGGAGAGAAGGAGAAGCTGGAACCACTTTTTATTACAGGTTCCGATTACAGAAAAGCACAGTTGAAGGGATACCAACAATATGAAAAGTTCTTGAGCAGGATAATTTCAGATACAACTGTTTTCATAAATATACACATGCTGGAAATTTTTCTGGAGAGAAATATTCCTCAGATTTTTGCGTATAAAAATGATACGACAAGTGTAAGCGATGAGACCTTTTATTCAAATTTTGGAGTGAGCGAGCGTGAGGCGATAGAGCATTATACAAATAAGTATGCCAAGAGACGCAATGAGAACAGAAAGAACAAACGTGCCAGCAAGTTCGCAAAATATGTGAAGCAGCCGATAATTGAGGAAGGAATACGTCTGGATACCATTTTAACGAATGAGACAGGTGATTTCCTATATACATACGTACAGACAATCAATACACGTCCCGGACTAAAAAAAGCGGTCATAACCATGTCAGGAGAGGTTTATGAAGAGGATGTGAGAGTATATCAGACTCCAGAGATAGGGCCTTTGGATTTTTATATCAGCTCAATATCTTCGTTCGCCGACAATATGGTTGTCAGATACAAGACAAAGGTGATCGAACGCAGGGCCAGTGACAATAAGGAGTATAGGCTTGATTTCTTGGCGGGAAGAAGCAACTTGGATCTGTCGCTCAATGAAAACGCCGGCGAGATATTGAAAATTAAGGAGCATCTTGGCAGTTTGGTTGAGAATCAGGTGTATGACCTGGATTCAATAGTTATCACTGCTTCCGCCTCTCCCGAGGGCGCCTGGAGCTTGAACAAGTCGCTTGCCCATAACAGAAGCAAGTCAATAACTGATTATTTTAAATCATATCTGAAAGATTACAAAGATTCATTGTCACGGGATTTATATGAAATCAATCTGGACTCTACTTATGTTGCAGAAAAACAGGATGATATTCTTTTTGCTTCCAAATCTTTACCGGAGGATTGGAGCGGCTTGAGGCAACTTGTTGAGAATGATACCATTATTCCAGATAAGGAAAAGGTACAGATATATAAGTTGTACGATGATGATAATTATGATAATAGAGAACTGAAACTTAGGGGTGTGGCATCATACAATTATATCAAGAAGGAGTTGTATCCTCAGTTGAGGCGTGTGATGTTCAATTTTTACATGCATAGGAAGGGTATGGTCAAAGATACAGTCCATACGACTATAATAGATACAACCTATATGGATGGTGTGAAAGCACTTGTTGAAATGGATTATAAAAAGGCAATTGGCTTGTTGTCGGGGTATAACGATTATAATACAGCTGTTGCATACCTCTCAATGAATATGAATGCTACAGCTTATGATATACTTAAGGATTTGGAAAAAAATGCCAAGGTCAATTATCTTCTTGCAATAATCAGTTCAAGGGAAAACCGTATTCAGGATGCTGTAAAGTATTATCTTGAATCATGCAGGGAGAATCCGTCATACATTCATAGAGGTAATCTGGACCCTGAAATTTCTGAACTGATAAAGCTTTATAAACTGCACGAACTATTGGAAAAAGAGATGTATGAAGATGAGGTGTATTAGATAATGAATCTATTTTTCTTAACTTTGTAGTATTGTAGCCAAGTAATTTATATTTAATTGTTACGGTATGTTTGATTTTATAGATATTCAGCTGATAGATGTCATTGACATTATTCTTGTGGCCCTTCTGGTCTACTATGTCTATAAGTTGATAAGGGGTACGGCTGCAATAAGCATCTTTTCGGGCATTATTCTGATATATGTTGTCTGGATAATAGTCAATGCTCTCAATATGAGCCTGATGTCTGCTATAATCAACCAGATTCTCGGTGTGGGTATGATTGCCCTAATTATACTTTTCCAGCAGGAGATTAGACGTTTTCTGCTCCATCTTGGAAATAAGTATGTAAGTGGCGGACATGCCAAGATAGTGAAGCGTATCCTTGGCCGCAAGCAGGAGAGCATGGCATTGGGTGCTTTGGATGAGATTACCCAGGCTTGCCGCAAGATGAGCGATACCAAGACAGGTGCGCTTATTGTAATTGCCCATACATCATCCTTGGAGTCAATAATAGAGACCGGAGATGCAATAGATGCCAATATAAACAGACGTCTTATTGAGAATATCTTCTTCAAGAACTCCCCACTTCACGATGGTGCCATGATAATCGCAAATGACCGTATAGTTGCTGCCCGTTGTACGCTCCCTGTAAGCGAAAATCCCAATATCCCGGCCCAATATGGTATGCGCCACAAGGCTGCAACCGGCATGACAGAGCAGACTGATGCGGCTGTTGTCGTAGTATCTGAAGAGACCGGCAATATCTCTTTTGTACAGGGTGGTGAAATCAGGAAGATGAACAGTATTACCGAGTTGCGTCTCGCTATAGAGAATTCATACAAAGAATCATAGCATTATAAAAATTGATGGTGTCACTGCACAAGTATGAACTCCCTTGTGAAAAGGAGAGTGGTTTCATTTTGCCGGTATTTGCGATATAGAAATTGGAGGCATCACTGCTGAATTGGGCAATTTCACACAGAAGTGCAAATTCTGTGGTTCAATAGGGCAATGGGGCTGACTTAAAATCGCTCTCACCAAAAAGAATAACCCCTATTAGAGTGCTTTCTAATAGGGGTGCATTGTATTCTTTATGCTGTAGATTACAGCTTGAACGCCTTCTTGATGTCGTCTACTCTATCAAGAAGTTCCCAACCGAAGAATTGTACCTCTTTGGTTATGCTCTTGCCGTTTTCAATGATCTCCACCTCTTTTTTGTAAGGTGTGCGGCCCATATGTCCGTAAGCGGCTGTCGCCTCAAATATAGGGTAAGTAAGGCCGAACTTCTCAACGATCTTTGCGGGTCTGAGGTCAAAAATCTCGCCTACAACACGTGCAATCTCACCATCTGTAATGTTGATGTTGCTTGTGCCTCTGGTGTTGATGAAGATGCTTACAGGTTTTGCAACACCAATGGCATAGGCCAACTGTACGAGTACCTCTTTTGCGATACCGGCAGCGACAAGGTTCTTTGCAATGTGACGTGCTGCATATGCTGCTGAGCGGTCTACCTTTGATGAATCTTTGCCTGAGAAGGCTCCACCTCCATGTGCGCCACGGCCACCGTAGGTGTCAACTACAATCTTTCTGCCTGTAAGTCCTGTATCTCCGTGAGGACCGCCAATTACAAATTTGCCGGTAGGGTTTACAAAGAGTATAAAGTCATCCTTAAAGAGTTTCTGAGTCTGTTCAGGAAGTTTTGCTATAACTCTTGGTAGAAGGATATTTCTGATGTCTTCCCTGATGCGCTGTTGCATAGCCTCGTCGGTATCAAACTCATCATGCTGGGTAGAGACAACAATTGTATGTATTCTTACAGGCTCATGGTCATCGGTGTACTCAATTGTAAACTGAGATTTTGCATCGGGCCTCAAGTATGGCATAAGTCCGGTGTTCTTTCTTATATCAGCAAGCTCAGATAGGGCAAGGTGTGACAGATATAGGGGAAGAGGCATATACTCATCGGTATCTGTACATGCATAACCGAACATCATTCCCTGGTCTCCGGCTCCCTGTTCATCTTTCTCCTCTACAACTACACCTCTGTTGATGTCAGGTGACTGCTCGTGAAGTGCAGAGAGGATACCGCAAGAGTTGCCGTCAAACATATACTCCGCTTTTGTATATCCAATTCTGTTGATTACACGGCGTGCGACACTCTGGATGTCTACATAGGCCTCTGAACGCACCTCGCCGCCAACAACTACAAGACCGGTGCTTACAAAGGTCTCACAGGCAACTTTGCTTGATGGATCCTGTCTGAGAAATTCATCAAGGATTGCATCTGAAATCTGGTCAGCCACTTTGTCTGGATGACCCTCTGAAACTGATTCTGAAGTAAACAAATAAGACATAAACTAAATAATTTAACAGTTATTAATTATTTAGAAAGGCTTTGACTTATTGCTGCGTAACTCTTGATTGTCCTAATCCCGACAGCGGGATATTGAAGAGATCGTTTTAGCATTTTTTAGCGTGGTTGCAAGCAGTCAAATCTTTCCACATTTTCCGGGCGCAAAGGTAATATATTTTTTTATTCTGCAATATATATATAGGGCAATATATTACAAAATGAGTTGGCAAAGTGTAAATTCCCTTCAATATTTTATTAATCTTTTTTTAATTATTTTATCTTGTAAATGAATCGGATTTGAACTATTTTTGCGTGTAGCAAATGGGGGACATAAAACTCATATTGCACTACTGCAAGAAAGAATAACAATAAATTAAATCTTTGAAAATGAGGAGAATAATATTGGCGTTAGCCATGGTTGTGTCGCTGGTCCTGTGCGCATGCAGCGGGGGGGATGAGCAAGTGAAGGAATCTATAGTATTGTCTCAGAGTAAGATTAATTGTGATATAGACGGTGTAACCGTTCAAGTAGGCGTTACAGCTAATACAGCTTGGAACGCCTCTGTTTTTGATATGGAGGGGAATTGGATAACTGTAACTCCAAAAGAGGGAACCAATAACGGATCGATAACAATAGCTGTTGCAGCCAATACCGGTGCCGCAAGAGTTGCTACTGTGAGGGTATTCTCAAAAATGGCTGAGGCATCAATTGCAATATCACAAGTTGCGGCTCCAGATGATGAGCCGGAACCGGAGCCGGAACCGGAAGTGGTGGTCACTCCTGTGTTAAAAGTGAGGGAAATGTATAAAGGCTCTTCGGTAAAGGTTACAGAGGATGTGATTGTGGAGGGTGTTGTAATAAGCAATTTCCGTCGGGATACAGATGGAGGATTGAACAATTATTCTACAGCAAAGACAATTGTGGTTTCCGATGGCAGTGCAGGTTTGCAGCTATATTGCTCTGCTGACAATAAAGAGTTTGCAAGAGGTGATAAAGTGCGTGTGGCTCTTAAGGGACTAACTTTGGCGGTTTATGCAAATGGCGCGCTTCAGGTGCAGGGTGATAATGGTACAGGCATGCCTTTGACTGCAATTTCAAAGGTGGGCAGTGAGACCCCTGTTGCAAAGGATGTTGATGTGGCAGATTTTGTTGCCGGAAAATATGAGTCAATGTATGTGGCTGTAAAGGATGTGCAGGTGGTTGGGAGTGATCTTTCAAAGACATTTGCAACAGCAGAAGCACATACAAGCATTGGGGTAGAGGCCAAAAGCGGACAGATATTTGACATATTCACCTCCAAGTATGCAACTTTCAAGGGAGAGAAGGTGCCGCAGGGCAGCGGAGTCTTGAAAGGAATATCAGGCGTATATAATGGCAAGCCTCAGATTATGATCTCTGATGTATCCGACTATGCAGGTATGACCGGTGCCAGATTTGAACCTGCAGAGAAACTGGCTTTACAGTTTACCGTGAAAGAGGTGTTGTGCAACGGCGGTTCGTTTGAAATGGAGGTTGTATCTACAGGGGCGTGGAAAGCGGTCTCTTCAAGTTCTGACTTTACAGTTTCTCCTGCTGAGGGAGAGTCAGGAAAGATTGTTACGGTATCATATATGAAGAACCCTAGCACAACAAATGAAAGGGTTGCGGAGATTACCTTTGAGGCCACTAATGGAGCTATTGCCGGTAAAAAGGTCGTATTGAGTGTCAAACAGGCAAAATATGAGGCTATGGTATCGGACAATGTGCAGAACTGGATGGAGCTTCCTAAGGTTGTGGCACAGGATGAGTTTGCATTTGTCTCACACCGGACAGAAGTAAAGCAAAAGGATGTGAGAAGCTTCTCTTATTGGTTTGACGGTAACAACAGGATTGCACATTGGGTGGCATATCCTATTTATAAAGATATAGCTGAAGATAATGTCAATCGTACCGACAGCTGGACCTATGAGCCTAAATTGCCGCAGTGGTGCCAGCCTGCACTTTTCAAAGGGTGGGGAGTCTCCGGTTATGACCGTGGCCACCAGCTGCCTTCACAAGATAGGGTCTCTTCTACAGCTGCAAATCAACAGACATTCTACTTCACAAATATAATTGCCCAGAATTCAGATCTGAATCAGAGTGCCTGGGGCAATCTTGAGAACAAGGTGAGGGAGCTTTCAAAGGGCTGTGATACGCTATATGTAGTAACAGGTGTTGTGATTTCAACAAATGAAAGTCCCCAAATAGAGTATATAAAAGATAATGACGGCAAACTGGTGGCAAAACCTAAAGCACTATTTAAAGTGCTCTTGCGTTACAGCTCCTCTTCTACTGTGGATGGTGGATATTCAGCAATCGGATTCTGGTATGAAAACAAGGAACCGGCATCTGATGCGGTGACTGCTACAAATGCCAGAAAAGTGAAGGATATTGAGGCTCTGACAGGTTTTGATTTCTTCCACAACCTTGATGATGCTATAGAATCCAAGGTTGAGAGTGCCTTTGTTCCAGGAGAGTGGGGATTATAAAATGAAACTTAATTAATTTAACCTATATAATTTATGAAACAAAAAATCAGATGTTTTCTTGCCTCTTTGGCTTGTATGTTTCTGCTTGTGCCGGCATTTGCACAGGTTACAACATCAAGTGTCAATGGCTACGTTGTAGACAATGCAGGCGAAGAGTTGGTGGGAGCAGGAATTGTTGCAGTCCATGCCCCTTCAGGAACAAAGTATGTTGCTGTTGCCAATGAGAATGGTAGATTTGTCATTAACGGTATGCGTATTGGAGGTCCTTACTCAATCCAAATTTCATTTATTGGTATGGCAACACTTGAGTACAAGGACATTTATCTCAAGTTGGGTGAGCCATATGAGATAAATGCCGTAATGGAGTCTTCTAATGAGTTGGATGCCGTTGTAGTTGTTAGCGAGACAGCTTTCAATGCTTCAAAAACAGGTGCTTCATCAAGTTTTAACCTCAAGACCGTTGAGTCTATGCCGACAATCGACAGAAGTGTGTATGATATCGCAAAATTGTCGCCACAAGCTTCTGTAAGCAAGAATGGAGGTATCTCTTTTGCTGGAACCAACAACAGATACAACAGCTTCCAGATTGACGGTGCGATCGCAAATGATGCTTTTGGTCTTTCATCTTCTGGAACAAACGGTGGCCAGACAGGCGCAAATCCTGTATCCCTTGATGCTATTGAGGAGGTTCAGGTTGTAGTGGCTCCATTTGATGTACGCCAGTCAGGTTTTACAGGTGGTGCAATCAATGCAATTACCAAGTCTGGTACAAACACTATAAAGGGTTCGTTCTATACATATTTCAACAATCAGGATATGATTGGAACAACAGCCGGTGATGTTGCAAACAGAGAGAAATATGATACCCAGCTTTCACAGACATATGGTGTAACTATAGGTGCTCCTATCATCAAGGACAAGTTGTTCGTTTTTGCCAGCGGTGAGTATTACAAGAAATCTTATCCTAACGTATACTCCCCTTCAAATGGCTCATACAATGATATAACATTGGCTGAGGAGGTCTTTGATGCAGATGGCAACTCATTGGGCAGCGTATTCAATGAGAAAATGGCGCAAGCAATGATAAACCATTATGAAAAGACTTATGGCGTGAAGAATACAGGTGAGACTTTTGGTGAGCACCAGGTTGAGGACAGATCAATCAACGCCCTCTTGCGTCTTGACTGGAACATCAATAACAATAACAAGATGATGTTGCGTTATCAGTTCATGGATGCATTTGCAGATCAGTACAGTTCAGGACGTACTTCGTATACATTCAACAACTCTGCCTACAAACAGTCAAACAAGACCAATACAGTAGTCATGGAGTTGAACTCACGTATCTCAGACAATATTTCAAATGAGTTGCGTGCAACTGCAGTATTTGTAAGGGATGAGAGAACCATTCCTTATGCCGGTCCGAACATCTACATCAACAATGAAGAGATTACCATCTCTTTGGGTACAAACTACTCTTCAGGTGCCAATGCAATGAGCTCTGATGCGTATACTCTTACGGATAACCTTACAATCTACAAGGGTAACCACAACATTACAGTAGGTACACACAATGAGTTGTTCAAGTTCTACAATGTCTTCTTGCAGTATGCTTTTGGCGGTTACACTTATAACACAGTTGCAGACTACTTCAACAATGTTATCAACCAGTTCAACTACAAATATGCTGATCCTGAGCTTACCGACGGCAATACCAGATGGGGCGCAACCACATGGGCTGCACAGTTCGGACTTTACGCGCAGGATGAGTGGAAACCAAACAGGAACTTGACAGTCACTTATGGTTTGCGTGTGGATATGCCGCTTCTATTGAACAAGCCTACAGAGAACCCTGAATTCAACCAGCACCATATTGCCACTGCAAACAATTCATACGTTGGAACAATTCCAAGTGCGAAGGTATTGTTCTCTCCACGTGTAGGATTCCGCTGGTTTGTAAATGACAGCCACAAAACATTGGTAAGAGGTGGTGCAGGTCTGTTTACCGGTCGTGTGCCGTTCGTATGGTTGTCAAATGCTTACAACAATACAGGTATGGAGTCAAAATCAATCACTATGAATACTCCGGGTGCTGACTTCCCTATGACAGCAGATCCTTACAATGATGTTGTATTGTCGGGAGCCGCATCTGCTGGTGGAAAGGCTACAATCAACACATTGTCAAAAGATTTCAAATATCCTCAGGTGTTCCGTGCAAATATTGGTCTTGACCAGGAGTTTGAGGGTGGATGGAAAGTTACAGTTGATGCTTTGTATTCAAAGACATTGAATAACGTATTCTTCAAGAACCTTGCAATTACATCGGATAATGTTGTTTATGGTGTTAATGCAGCAGCTGCTGCGGCAAATCCGGGCAGCACAGCTCCTTACTATAGCATAAATAAAGATTACTATGCAATTGTAGATTTGGCAAATACAAACAAGGGCTACACCTACTCGGTAAGTGCAAAAATTGAGAAGGCATTTGCATGTGGCTTGAACTTTATGGCAGCTTATACATTCGGCCATTCATACTCTGTAAATGACGGTACTTCATCAGTTGCATATTCAAACTGGAAATACAACTACTCAGTTGATACAAATGCTCCTGAGCTTTCATACTCAATGTTTGACAGGCCTCATAAAGTTATGGGTGTACTTACATATACTACCCCTGTTTATGCAAACGGCCTTCAGACTACCATCTCATTGACCTATGACGGTCAGAGCGGACAGAGATACTCATACACAATGAATGAGTCTTCTGATTTCAACGGTGACGGCCAGAAGGGCAACTCAGTACTTTACATCCCTACAGAGAAGGAGATTGGTATGATGAGCTGGAACTCTCCAGAGGATGCCGGCAAGTTTGAGAACTTTATCAGAAACGACAAATACTTGAGAGAAAACAGAGGCAAATGGTCTGAGAGATATGGCGGAATCGGCAAATTCGAGAGCCATTTTGACCTTCACATTGCACCGGATTTCTTCTATGACAAGAAAAACGGCCGCAAGTTGCAGTTCATTGTTGACTTCATGAACATCAGCAACCTGTTCAACAGGGAGTGGGGTCTATACTATTCAGGTGCATACAATTTGCAGATTCTTGGAGTTACAGCTCTTGCCAAGGATGCACAGGGTAACATGACTCCAACATACAAATTCTCTCCTCAAACATTGTACTTGAGTGATTTCTACTCAAGATGGAGATGTCAATTGGGCTTTAGACTAACATTCTAATTTGAAAAGACGTATGAAAAATATATTTAAACTATTATTAGCATTTACCATTGGTGCTTTTATGGCAGTCTCTTGTTCTGAGGAGGAGGAACTTCTGGGAACAAAGATCAGCGCAGATGCAAGCATCCTGTTATTTGATGGTCAGGGAGCCTCATCTCAAACAGTTTCTATTGTTTCAGACGGTGACTGGATTGCAGTTGCGCCAGAGTGGGTTACAGTAACTCCAAACTTTGGCACAGGCAACCAGACTGTACAGATCTCAGTTGCAGACAATTTGGATGCAGACGGAACTTTGGCAGCGGAGAGAAAAGCTGCCGTTGCATTTACAGTAACCGGCGGTTCATACGCAGTTGCAATCAGTCAGGCAGGTGACCCAGACAAAAAACCTGCGGAGATTGCAAAGATTACAGTAGCGCAATTCAATGCGGCAGAAGAGAATGATGCCGTATTCTATGAGTTGACAGGTGCAATTACAAGCATTGCAAATACATATTACGGAAACTTCTATCTTGCTGATGAGACAGGCTCTGTATATGTATATGGCCTTTATGATCAGCTTGGCGGTAACTACGGAGCGTTTGAGAAGTATGGCCTTAACCAGGGTGATATAATTACCATCAGAGGCTATAGAGGTTCATACAATGGCCTTATTGAGGTAATGGGCGGTTATTATGTATCGCACGTGGCTTCATTGGTATCAGCAACTCCTGCAGAGGTTGAATTGCCTATTGAGGGAGGTGAGTTTGAGGTTGCATTGGCTTACAAGGGCGAAACATTTGAAATCAATATCAACCCTGAGGCAAGAGGCTGGTTGAACATGGGGACAATCAGACCTGATGGCGATACAACCAGAATTACCTTCTCTGCTCCCGCAAACAATGGCTCTCCACGTGAGGCTATAATCTCATTCACTTCATCAAAGGGCTCTACAGTATCGACTGTCGAGACAAAAGTAAAACAGGAGGGATCAATTATTGATGCTACTGTTGCTGATTTCTTGGCACAGGAGGTTTCAGATGTTGCTCTATACCGCTTGACAGGTAAAGTCAAGAGCATAGCTGGTGCAGAGTATGGAAACTTCTATCTTGAGGATGCATCAGGTGAGGTATATGTTTATGGATTGACTGCAACACCGGTAGAGAAGAACGACAAATCATTTGCATCTTTGGGCATTAAAGTAGGCGATATTGTAACATTGGTAGGTACAAGGGCTGATTTTAAAGGAACAGCGCAAGTAGGTGGCCCTGCATATTATATCAGCCATGTATCGCATAAGGAGGCAACCGTTGCAGAGGTACTTGCTGCTTCAGTAGGGGATGACTACTACAAAATTACCGGTACAATTTCAAATATAAAGAGTACTGAGTATGGTAACTTTGACATTACTGATGAGACCGGTACAATTTACGTATATGGATTGACAAAAGCACCTGTAGAGAAAAATGACAAATCGTTTGCATCGTTGGGCCTTAAGGAGGGTGACATTGTTACTCTTGTAGGCAAGCGTGCTGAGTTCAAAGGATCTGCGCAGGTTGGCAGTGCATACTATCTTTACCATCAGGAGAGCACAACAGATCCTGAAGAGGAGGTTATAAACGAGGTTTCAATTGCAGATTTCAATGCTGCGGCGGAGGATGATACCTGGTACAAGATCTCCGGAGTTGTAGTCTCTGTTGCCAATACAACCTATGGAAACCTTACCATCAAGGATGCGTCAGGTGAGGTGTATGTATACGGCCTCCGTGCTGAAAAGGGTGGAAGCAATAAGGTATTTGAAACTTTGAATGTGAAAGAGGGCGATATTTTGACAATCATTGCCAACAGAGGCTCGTACAATAGTCAGATTCAGGCGTCAAATGCATATATGGATTCAAATATAAGTGTAAAGAGTGTAACTGTTGAGGATTTCCTTGCTGCTCCTGAAGGTGATGCTTATTACAGACTTACAGGTACTGTAGAGAACCTCAAGAACACAGAGTACGGTAACTTTGACATAAAGGATGCCACAGGTTCTGTATATGTCTATGGCCTTTTGACAGGCTGGAAAGGAGCCTCAAAGAAGTTTGAGTCTCTTGAAATCGTTGAGGGAAACAACATTACAATAATAGGAATGAGGGCTGCCTACAATGATTCTCCTCAGGTTGGTAGTGCGTTCCTTGTCTCAAAGAACTAAACTGACAAACCAGTAAACCAATAAGGTCCGGTCATCTTTTGGCCGGGCCTTTTTCATTTTGGTAATGTTGCCAATGCAGCCAAACTTACCCTATCTCAGCTCTTGCAGATAACTATTAACGAAAAAGGAGGCTGACTTAAGAGGTCTCTTATCAAAGGAATAACCCCTATTAGAGTGCTTTCTAATAGGGGTTTGCTATTCATGGAGATGCCTTTTGGGTCACCTCTCTATGCTATTCATTGGGAAGGATTTGTGCCGGCCTGTTGTTTTAGAAAAGCCGTAGTCTCGGTCTCAAACCCCATTGCTGATAAGGTATTATGGAGTTTAGTCCATTACGGCGTACACAATCTCCAATTCAGGGTATCTGTCGGCTTTAGGGCCATTTATTACACCCATGAAGTAACTGTAGTTGTCAACGTAGTAGTAGGTCTGACCATAAGATGAATCCTCCTCGTACATCAATGGATAGAGCCAGAAATCATACTTGTTGCCAAGTTCTTCCCTCTTCATGTTCATTACCTTCTGCATGGTACTTGAAACCTCGCATCTGTATTGGCCCAAAGATCTGTTTATTGCACCCATAGAGCTTCCTGACAAGGCGTAATCGCTGTAAGGATAGTAGTATTTCATATCAGACTCTTCGGTATTTGTGGCTCTGTAGGCCGGGAAAAGATATGATGGATAGCGGTAATCAAGCATACTGATGTCTGCCGGGAATTCAAAAGGAAAGATCAATGTTGCCTTTGAAATGATCACCTTTGCAGGGTCAATCCCTTTCCGGGCTGCCCAATTGTCCAATGAATCCTTGAGTGCGGCAATATTTACATACGGATTGATTCCGGCTCCACCTTCAATTGGCAATCTCTCAAGTTGTTGTGATGTTTCAAGTTTTTTTGAACTGTATGAAGTGGTGTTCAAGCATCCTCCATATCCAAAAACAAATGTGACTGTAGTGTCTTTTCTATCCAGGCCCTCACCCCATGTCGGTTGGAAATTATACTTCACATTTATTGTTATGCCACCTACATTGAACAGATTCAGTCGGCCGGCATCAATAGTTGGAGGGGTGTCACATGTAATGTATAGTCCTCCGTGGTTCTTTACAAACAGTTGGAGAGAATCTCTCTCTTCAGCGGTAGAACCCAACAGCTCTGAACCATAATCGTTGCTGAGGCGGAAAGTGACGGAGTCACCGCCAAAATATGTTACGGCACTTGTGTTCAACTCAACAGGGATGTAATCATCTTTTGTCAATGACGAAGTGAAGGCTTTTGTTGAGTCGATGGCCTTTTTCAGCCTGTATACATGAAAATTCTGTGTAGTACCCACCTGTGACGGATCCATTGTAATGGAGGTCCTCTCTATTGAAGAGGTGGTCTCAGTTGTGGTGTATGTAGGATAGTAATATGAGTAGTACGAGTAATAAGAGTAATAAGACGAATAATATGGATTGTTGTAGTATGAGTTCGGTGTAGTTGTGGAACTCATTGTGGCATTGGCTGTTGCCAATGTTAGGGTCATTGAGGTCGAGATGATTTTAGGATCTTTGCCCAAATCCCAGCTGGTTGTGTTAGGACATACATTACCTGCTGAACCGAACTGTGCGATGCCGAACTCGCTTGTATTGAATGCTCCTATTGTTGCATAAACCATAGATGTTCCCTGTAGACTGTCCAATGTCTTCAGCTCCAAAGGTACTCTGAAACGTGCAGTCTCAACCTTCAGCAACTGGCTGTCCGGCACATATTCAGAGCCAAGTGACTTGTCAATAGTAATGCATGAAAAGAAGATTTGGCCAAGTATGGCCATCAGGATAAAACTGCGGAAAATATTTTTAAATAGCATTGTCTCCTAAAATTGTGTCATAAAATTGGTTATACTCCTTGATGTAGTCAGAATCGGCACCAATCTCCACGTATGGGAGTGTTGGAAGTTTCATGGATGTTACGTAAGAAACCAATTCTTCATTGATGGACTCGCTGCCAAAAATGATGCCGTCTGCATTCTGGATGGCTAATTTTGCAAGATTTATGCCATTAGGCTGTTTGAGCAGTTCAAGATCTTTTGCCTTGATGCCAGGAAGTGTGGCTTTTGCCTTCATGTCATTCGGAAACTCCACATCCTCAATCTCGTTGTATAGCGATAGAACAAGTTTGCTCTCTGTGAAAATAGGGTCGTCTTTGTATACCTTCTTGAGGTACAACGGAAGAATGTGGGAGATCCAGCCCTGACAATGTATGATGTCCGGTTTCCACCTCAACTTCTTGACAGTCTCAAGCACTCCACGCGCAAAAAATATAGCCCTTTCGTCATTATCTTCAAAGAAAGCTCCGTTTTCATCGTTAAAGATGAATTTTCTCTGGAAGTAATCATCATTGTCAATGAAATAGACCTGCATGCGGGCCGCAGGTATAGAGGCAACCTTGATGATGAGCGGCCTGTCAATATCATTCACCACAATGTTCATTCCGGAAAGACGTATCACTTCGTGCAGCTGGTTCCTACGTTCATTTATACACCCGTAACGTGGCATGAACGAACGTATCTCCTTGCCACTTTCCTGTATTCCCTGAGGAAGGTGTCTTCCTACTGTAGATGCTGTATTTTCAGGCACATACGGATAAATTTCCGAGTTTACGAACAATACTCTTTTAGGATCTTTCATATAGATAAAATTTAGCTCTGCAAAGATAATAAAAAAATTAAAGAAAATGATATTCAAATTTTGTATATCTTTGAGGTTTGATAAGATATGAGCAAAAGAGAAAAAAATATTATAGCCCGTCGTCTGGCACATTCGTACCTTTCGTCAATAATAAGCATAAGCCTTGTGTTGCTGCTTGTCGGCTTTTTTGGGATGCTTGCTGCAAATGCTACCCAGGTGTCAAACTATTTCAAGGAGAATATTGCCATATCTGTAATTCTGAAAGGGCATATAGAGGAGAAGGAGGCTCATGAACTTGATGAGAAAATATCTGCCTTGCCATGTGTGAAGCAGACCAGGTATATCTCAAAGGCTCAGGGTACCGAGGAGATGAAGGAACTGCTCGGTGAGAATTTTCTGAGTATCTTTGAGAGCAACCCGATTCCAATATCATTGGAGGTGCAGCTTAATGCCGACTATTTTTCTCCCGACAGTGTGGCTCTCTTTACCGCCTCCATGGAGGAGTTGCCTCAGGTTGATGAGGTAAGCTACCAGAGTTCGCTTATCAATGCCATAAATGAGAATATTGAGAGAATTGGCCTTATACTCATGGTCTTTATAGCTCTTCTTCTGTTCATATCGTTTGTGCTGATAAACAATACGGTAAGGCTAAATGTCTACTCCAAGAGATTTTCGATATATACAATGCGCCTGGTTGGTGCAACAAGGGCATTCATAAGGGCTCCGTTTCTGGTCAAGGCAGTGTTTCAAGGGCTTATAGCTGCGCTGTTAGCAGTGGTGATGCTTCTGGGAATGCTTGTTGTTGTGAGGGAGCAGTTTGCCCAGCTTTTCAATGTCTTTGAGCCAAGGATGCTTGCTGTGGTGCTGTCGGGAGTAGTGGTATTGGGCGTGATTATATGCGTTACGAGCACATATTTTGTAGTGAACAGACTGGTTTCACTAACCAATGATGAGTTGTATTATTAATTTTTGAAGATTTAAAAGATATAATATGAAAAAAAAGAATCTATCCGCTCCTGGCGGACAAGTTGATGAGAAAGATTTTGCTATACCTTATAAGAATATCATGTATATAGCAGTTGCCTTTGGTGTAATGGTACTTGGTTATGTCCTTATGGCCGGTGGCGGTTCAGACGACCCTAACCAATTCAATGAGGCAATGTTCAGTTTCCGTAGGATTGTTGTTGCGCCTGTAGTTATTCTTGCCGGTATGATTATGGTTATAGCTGCAATCATGTATAGAGGTAAAAAGGAGAAGAAGTAGCATGTCGGAATTGGAAGCGGTACTTTTGGGGATTGTGCAGGGACTTACCGAGTTCTTGCCTGTAAGCAGCAGCGGACACCTTACAATCTGCAAGGAACTTTTTGGTATAGAGACTTCAAACCTCTCTTTTGAGGTGGCTGTGCATGCTGCTACGGTTTTGAGTACTATAGTTGCATTCAGAAAGGATATTTGGAAGCTGTTGCGCGGATGCTTCAATCTTCAGATGAATCCGCAGAAGGAGTATGTCATCAAGATAGCCATTTCAATGATACCTATATTTATAGTGGGGCTCTTTTTCAAGGATTATGTGGAGAATATTTTCGGGAGCGGTCTGGCAATTGTGGGGCTGATGCTGCTTGTTACAGCTTCGCTGCTCTCTCTAAGTGAGATGCTCTCAAAGAGGGCTGCCATGAAGAATCCCGGAACCGCAGGAGAGGAATATGGCAAGACAATTGGTTATAAGGATGCGTTCATTATAGGACTTGCCCAAGCTTGTGCAGTGTTGCCGGGCTTGTCGAGATCCGGAACCACAATCTCTACAGGCCTTATGCTTGGAGTTAAAAAATCTCAGGTGGCGCAGTTCTCGTTTCTCATGGTGCTGGTGCCAATATTGGGGGAGGCCTTTCTTGAACTTGTGGGAGGCGAGTTTGCCTTGGGTGCGTCAGGTATAGGCTCATGGGCCTTGATGCTTGGTTTTCTTGCGGCATTCCTGTCGGGACTTTTTGCCTGTACCCTTATGGTGAATATAGTCAAGAAGAGAAGTTTGTGGGGATTTGCAGTATATTGTGCCATAGTTGGAATGGCTTGTGTGATAAGCACATTGTAATTTAGCATACACTTTGATATAAACGGTTTATACTTGAATGGAGCAGAGGAATCTATACTATTTTGTTTCTGATGTGCATCTCGGACTTGATTATCTTGATCCGGTTGCGAGGGAGCGTAAATTTGCGGATTTTCTTATGCAGTTGCCTTCTCATACAAAAAAACTTTTCCTTTTGGGCGACATTTTTGATTTCTGGTATGAGTATAAATTTGTAATTCCACGCGGGTTTACAAGAACGTTGGGCGCATTGGCCCAGTTGGCAGATAGAGGAGTGGAGATCCATTTCTTCAATGGAAACCATGATATATGGACATACGATTATTTCCAGAGGGAGCTGGGTTTTATAATGGAGAGGCAGCCTGCGGTATTTGAACTTGAGGGCAAGTACTTCTGTATGGGGCATGGCGACGGTCTGATGCCCGGTGACAGATGGTATAAACTTATGAAATGGGGTTTTAACAACAAATTTCTGCAGAGACTCTTTAGTGCAATTCATCCAAGGTGGGCCTTGGGTATGGGACATTCATGGAGCAGGCACAACAGGCTGACTAAAGGAGAAGAGTTCAAATTCAGTGGTGAAGATGAGACGCTTGTGAAGTTTGCGCATCAATTCCAGAAAACAAGATCTGAGGATGCAAAGATTGATTTCTTCGTTTTTGGTCATTACCACTATAAGATACAGCATCAGCTCGCTTGTGGAGGGGAGCTTACAATCCTCGGCGAGTGGATAAACCATTGCGACTATCTTGTGTTTGACGGAGAGAAACTTGAATCCAAGGTATTCAAGGGCTGATTGCCTTCCGGACTATTTGTAGAACATAGAGTAGTACAGATAATCAAATGTGCCGGCATGGTACATCTGCACAAGTTCCTCGAGCTGTTTGTCTTCTCCAAACTTGTCATACTGCTTTTTTAGGTCGGAGCCAAAGAGTTTTGCTACTCCCTGCCAGAATCCGGCAGCTGCACCACCCCTGTAGTTCCTTATGAGGTAGAATCCGCTTAAGCCTACCTCGCGGTCTATCAGTTTGATCAACATTTTTCCCTGGTTTATGGTCATCTTGCTGAGTGGCTTTTCAAACTCTTTGAAGAGACATTTTTCATAACTTTTCAGATATTTTTCACGCTCCCTGGCATTGAATCCCGAGTGTTTCAATGTGCTGTCGGCATCCTGAATTATTACCTTTGCCTTGAGCGCATAGGGGTATGTCTTTTTGAAATTGTATACAGTCCTGTAGTATTGTCTCCATTGTTTGCTCTTTTTCCAGTGTTCCGGTCTGTTGAATACGTATGTAGGCGCCATTTTATCTACGTAAAGAGTATCTCCGAGGTCATCAATAATGTAGCCTATTACATGCCCTTTTTTTTGCTGTGCATACAATTCTTCCCTTTGTATGCCGACAAAGAGAAGAAGTGTAAAAATGGTGGTAAAAAAGGTTCTTGTGAGCATAATTGTTAAAAAGATTGGCCGTAAAATTACAATTTTTGCTCAATTATTGAGCCAAAATATTTAACTTTAGCAATTATTTACCATTCTTAACGACAATAGACTATGATTGACTCTTCAGTATTTACACCGTGGACCTTTTTTACAGATTTGGGCCTTATATTTGGCCTTATACTTATAGGAAAGCTTATCAGAGTTAAAGTCAAGATAATTCAGAAACTCTTTATACCGCCAAGTCTGATTGCAGGTCTGCTTGGTCTTGCGTTTGGCCCAAATGGTTTGGGATGGATTCCTTTTACAGATAATCTCGGAACTTATGCGGCTGTACTTATTGCGCTTGTCTTTGGTGCGCTTCCATTGTCATCACCTAAAGTCTCCATGAAGGAGGTCTCTGACAGGGTCGGTCCGATGTGGGTCTTTGCCCAGTTAGGAATGTTGCTCCAGTGGGCATTGGCAGGTTTGTTCGGCCTTTTTGTATTGAAGCTGATCTGGCCGGATCTCAATGATTCGTTCGGAGTTATGCTTTCAACCGGTTTCTATGGCGGCCATGGTACTGCAGCGGCAATAGGCTCGGCATACGAGGGCTTGGGCTGGGACGAGGCGCGCAGTCTTGGAATGACAACTGCAACAGTTGGTGTAGTGTGCGCCATTATTGGCGGTCTTATATTTATCAAGTGGGCAGCACGCAACAAACATACTGCCTTTATTTCGGACTTCAATGATCTTCCTAACGAATTGAGGGGCGGTCTGCTTCCAAAAGAGAAGAGAGATACTGTTGGCGAGGCAACAACTTCGTCAATATCAATTGAATCCCTTACTTTGCAGATGGCATTTATCTTTGTTGTGGCACTGATAGGTTATCTTATAAGCCAGGGTGTGAAGATGTACTATCCAAAATTGGAGCTCCCGGTATTCAGTTGCGCCTTTATAGTGGGTCTGCTTTTCAAGAAGGTGTTTGACAGAACAGGCGTTTCTGATTATATATGTCCAAATACAACCCAGCGTATGAGCAGTTTCTTTACAGATCTGCTTGTCGCATGTGGCGTGGCTTCAATCAAGTTGGGCGTTGTTGTGAAGTATGCCCTTCCGTTAGTGGTCTTGATTGTGTTCGGAGTGCTGATGGTGGCCAGCATTACGTTCTTTTTTGGCAGACGTCTTTCAAAGACATACTGGTTTGAACGCTCCATATTTGCATGGGGCTGGTGGACAGGAACAATGGCTATGGGAATTGCACTCATAAGAATTGTTGATCCTAAACTTTTGAGCAAAGCAATGGATGACTATGCCTTGGCGTACCTGCCTATTGCTCCAATTGAGATTCTGCTCATTACATTTGTTCCAATATTGTTTGTGAGCGGGTATGGATTATGGCTTATGTTGGCCTGCCTTGCATTCTCAATTCTTCTTCTGCTGCTTGCGAAGAAGATGGGGTGGTGGATAAGAAAAAAATAGTTTAAAATAATCTCTTCCCGACAGTTTGTTCCATTCTGTCGGGAAGATTTTTAAAAGCTTTGATTATGAAGAAAATATTTCTGGTGTCGCTCATGTGCACATTTTTGGGCGCAAATGTTTTTGCCCAGGAGGTGGATGTGGCAAAAGCCTGGAAGAAGGCAGAAAAAGGTGAGCCCTTGACTGAGGCTGAGTGTGTTGCCGTTGCAGATTCGGTCCATAAACGTTATATAACATTGGATTCTCACAATGATACGGCTCTCTATCTGAATCATCCGGGTGGCAAATATACAGTTACCAAAGGGCAGGTCAATTTTGACAAGATGAAGCAGGGTGGCCTTGATGCCGGTTTCTTTGCCATTTATTTGGGACAGAGGGGGCTGGATCAGAAATCGCTGGATTCCGCCTATAATTACTGTTCAACCGAGCTCAATCTGTTCAAGGAGTATGTGGCTGCGCGCCCCGATGAGGCAGAGATTGCTTTGGAACCTAAAGATTTTGCGAAGATAAAGGCCAAGGGGAAGAGTATAGTTGTCTTGGCTATTGAGAATGGATACCCTATAGGCAATGATTTGGATAAACTTGATGAATTCTTTGGTAGAGGTGTCCGCTATATGACCTTAAGCCACAATTATGCAAACTGTATCTGTGATGCCTCAATGGACAAACAGCCTGAGCGATATGGCGGATTGTCGGAATTTGGTTTTAAAGTTATTGAGCGCATGAACAAGTTGGGTATGATTGTGGATGTTTCCCATGCTTCATCCTCTGCTTTGGCAGATGTGCTGGAGTGCAGCAAGGCTCCTATTGTGGCTACACACTCGGGGGCTTGGGAGGTGAAGAACCACAAGAGAAACCTTACAGATGATGAGTTGAGGGCCATCGCAGCCAAAGGAGGTGTCATACAGTGTGCTACCGGAAGATTTTTCTTGTCGACCCTCCCAAAGAAAGATGTTACAATAAAACATCTTGTAGACCATATAGACCACATGAAGAGTGTGGTAGGCCCCGATCATATAGGTTTGGGAACCGATTTTGACGGCGGTGGCGGAGTTGTAGGTCTTGAGGATTGTACAAAGATGAGATCAATAACCGTTGAGATGCTCAAAAGAGGATATACGCCGGAAGAGTTGGGCAAGTTCTGGGGTGGCAATTTCCTTAGGGCATGGCAGGAGGTTATCAATGTTTCAAAGAGGTTGGAATAGCGGGTGCGAAATTTTTGACAAAATAGAGTTTTCAAAAAAGTTTTCACTTTTGTAAGTGTATGAAAATGGCAGTGTTGGCTGTCATTTTTTTTTGGCCAAAATTGAATAAAAAATGCAAAAAATGTTTGTATGTTAAATATTTTGTGTATCTTTGCAACCCCAATAATACGGCTCCGTTACAGCCATGTTATTGGAAATCAATAAGTTAAAATTACAATAACTATTATTGTTAAATTGTAGAAGTAATGTTACAACCAAAGAAAACCAAGTTTAGAAGACAGCAAAAAGGCCGCATGAAAGGTCTTGCCCAT